>ERZ1026971.927-NODE-927-length-12599-cov-4.919404_pt1 | contig 12599 bp, 6 predicted proteins | sample MGYA00519294_ERZ1026971 | MGnify/ENA primary metagenome ERZ1026971 (study PRJEB26926, sample SAMN06164664) | human gut metagenome | biome: ENVO:00009003; feature: ENVO:2100002; material: ENVO:00002003 | host: Homo sapiens | place: USA | collected 2012 ... | reverse complement strand
GGCAGCGTCAGATGTGTATAAGAGACAGGTATTACCCAAAGCGGAAACATTTATCCGGGAAGCGTCTGGATCTTTTTGCTCTTCGTGACATTACGTTTGAGCGCCCGGATACGGATACCTTCCGTGGGCTTTCCCTGGCATATGATGCTGCCAGACGGGGAGGAAATATCCCAACGGTTTTTAATGCCGCAAATGAAAAGGCAGTGGCAATGTTTCTGGACAGAAAAATCGCTTATCCGGAAATTACGGAAATGATTGAAGCTGCAATGGAAGAAGTCAGCTATATCGCACATCCGGATTTAGAGCAGATCTTAGAGACAGAGCAGGCAACATATGAATATATAGGGGGCAGGTGGTAAAAAAAATGAAAATTGTATCATTTCTTATCGCATTTGTAATATTTAGTATTGTAATTTTATTTCATGAACTGGGGCATTTTTTGCTTGCAAAGGCAAACGGAATCCGGGTAAATGAATTTTGTTTCGGCCTTGGACCGACTATCTGTGGGATACAAAAAGGCGAAACCAAATACTGCATTAAGGCATTTCCGTTTGGAGGAGCCTGCATGATGGAAGGGGAAGACGAAGATTCGACGGACAATCGTGCATTTGGTAAAAAGCCGGTATGGGGACGTATGAGCGTCGTATTTGCAGGACCTTTTTTTAACTTTATTCTTGCATTTATTTTCGCGTTTATCCTGATGAGCTGTGTGGGATATGATAAGCCGGTTCTTTCCGGGGTAATGGAAGGATATGCCGCAGAAAAGGCAGGTCTTCAGGAAGGGGATGAGATTATCCGGATGAATCATTTTTCGGTTCATTTCAGCAGAGAAATCACTGCATACGGAACATTTCATTCCGGGGAAACCATTAAAGTCACTTATGCAAGGGATGGGCAGAAACATACGACAACACTGGTTCCGAAACTGGATAAAGAGACCGGAAGATATCTGTACGGATTTCAGACCATGGGAAATGTCCGGGTAAAGGGAAACGTGCTCACAAACTTAAAAAACAGTTTTTATGAGGTGCGATACTGGATTTATACCACTATCCAGAGTCTGAAAATGCTTGTGACACGTCAGGTATCTCCAAACGAACTGAGCGGACCGGTCGGTATCGTAAAATCAATCGGAGACACCTATCAGCAGTCTGTAAAAAATGACGGGTATTACTATGCACTTTTGAATATGCTCAACTGGACGATTCTTTTATCTGCGAATCTGGGCGTTATGAATCTGCTGCCGCTTCCGGCACTGGACGGAGGCCGGCTGTTATTTCTGATTATTGAGGCGATCCGCAGAAAGCGGATTGATCCAAACAAAGAAGGCATGGTAAATCTGGTTGGTATTGTATTGTTGTTTGGACTGATGTTTATTGTTATGTTCAATGACATTCGAAAACTATTTATCTAAGAGGCTAGAGGCGTTATGATGGAGAGACATATCACAAAGGAAGTACAGATTGGAAACAGATGGATTGGAGGAAATCATCCGATTGCGATTCAGTCTATGACAAATACAAAGACAGAGGATGTTGCGGCAACGGTGGCACAGATTAAGCAGCTGACAAAAGTCGGTTGTGAAATTATCCGCTGCGCGGTTCCCACCCAGGAGGCAGCTGCGGCGCTGACGGAAATCAAAAAACAGATTACCATCCCGCTGGTTGCGGATATCCATTTTGATTACCGGCTTGCGATTGCAGCCATGGAGCACGGTGCGGATAAAATTCGTATCAATCCCGGAAACATTGGAAGTCGTGAGCGTGTAAAAGCGGTTGTGGATGTGGCAAAAGAGCGCCGGATTCCTATTCGTGTGGGCGTCAACAGCGGATCTTTAGAGAAGGGTCTCGTGGAAAAATACCATGGTGTGACCGCAGAGGGAATTGTGGAGAGCGCAATGGATAAAGTGAAACTGATCGAAGATATGGGCTATGATAATCTTGTGATCAGTATCAAATCCTCGGATGTCATGATGTGTGTCAAAGCACATGAGCTGATCGCAAAACAGACGGATCATCCGCTGCATGTGGGAATCACAGAGGCGGGAACACTGATCAGCGGGAATATCAAATCCGCAATCGGTCTGGGACTGATTTTAAACCAGGGAATCGGGGATACCATCCGTGTTTCTCTGACCGGGGACCCGTTGGAAGAGATTAAATCCGCAAAACTGATTCTTCGTACCCTCGGACTTCGCAAAGGGGGCGTGGAAGTGGTTTCCTGTCCGACCTGCGGAAGAACCCGCATTGATCTGATCGGGCTTGCCAATCAGGTAGAAACGATGGTTTCGGAATTTCCGCTTGATATCAAAGTGGCGGTAATGGGATGTGTGGTAAACGGACCGGGAGAGGCAAAGGAAGCCGATATCGGGATTGCCGGAGGTGTCGGCGAGGGTCTGATTATCAAACATGGAGAAATTTACAAAAAAGTACCGGAAGCAGAACTTCTGCCGGCACTGCGTTATGAATTGGAACATTGGAGTGAAGACTGATGTCAAAAGCATTTCGTGAAGCCTTTCCGACACTGAAACTGGAGGAAGAACTCGAAGGGCTGTTAGATACAACTGAAGTGACAAAAATAAGTGCGAATCATGAACATACTCATATTCGCATTTATTTGCGTGCAAAAAGACTTATTTTCAAAAAAAACATATGGAAACTTGAAAAAGTGATTACCGAACAGATTTTTCAGAACCGGGCCATACAGGTAAAGATCATAGAGTCTTATGAGCTTTCCGAACAGTATACCCCGAAGTCTCTGATAGAGGTGTATAAGGACAGTATTTTAGATGAACTGAATGCCTACAGTGTGCTCGAATACAATCTGTTGCGGACGGCGGACATGGAATTTCCGGAAGAGGACCGTCTGATTCTGACGATGGATGAGACTATTATTGCCAAAACCCGTACGGATGAGATTATCGAATTTTTAGAGAAAGTGATCTGTGAGCGCTGTGGAATGAATCTGAAAATATTTCCACAATACCGGAAACCGCAGGAGAGCAAATACCGGAAAAATTCCGAAGAACAGATCCGGCAGGAAGTGGCAGGAATTGTTGCGCGGACGAAGCTGGTTATGGAAGGAAAATCCCAGGAAACGGAAGAAAAAGAGAAAACTGTCGAAACAGAAGAAAAAACAAAGACAATTGCAAAAACGGCAGGAAATCGTGCAGACGCTTCAAAAAATGGTACAAATTATGCAAAACCAAAGCAGAAGTTTGAAAAGCGTGGAGAGTTCCGCCGGAAATTCGAGTCGGATAACGGCAAAAAATCCATGAATCCGGATGTAATATACGGAAGAGACTTCGAAGAAGAGAGCATGGAGATTGAGAAGATTGACGGACCGATCGGAGAGGTTGTGATCCGCGGAAAGATTCTGTCGGTAGATACCCGTGAGATCCGCAATGAAAAGACCATCATTATTTTTTCCGTGACGGATTTTACCGATACGATTGTTCTTAAAATTTTTGCGGGAAATGATGATGTACCGGAGCTGTTAAAAGAAATCAGCGGTGGAAAGTTTGTGCGTGTCAAAGGTGTTGCAACCATTGATAAGTTCGACAGTGAACTTACCATCGGTTCTATCGTCGGAATCAAGAAATGCGCCGATTTTACAACGGTCCGTATGGATACCAGCGTAGAAAAACGCATAGAGCTGCACTGCCATACCAAAATGAGTGATATGGATGGCGTTTCAGATGTAAAGGATATTGTCAAGCGTGCCATGAAATGGGGGCATAAGGCGATTGCCATTACCGATCACGGGGATGTGCAGGCGTTCCCGGATGCCAATCATACCGTACCGTCCGATTCGGATTTTAAAGTCATTTACGGCGTGGAGGCATATCTGGTCGATGATTTAAAGGGGATGGTGACGGACAGCCAGAACCAGGATCTGGATGCAGATTATGTGGTATTCGATTTGGAGACAACCGGATTTAGTCCGGAGACCAACCGCATTATAGAGATCGGGGCGGTGAAGGTGCAGAACGGAAAGATCGTGGACAAATTCTCAACGTTTGTCAATCCACAAGTGCCGATTCCGTTTCGGATTGAGCAGCTGACGTCGATCAATGATTCCATGGTGATTGATGCACCTGTCATTGCAGACATTCTTCCGGAATTTATGAAATTCTGCGAGGGATGTGTTATGGTTGCCCATAATGCCGATTTCGATATGAGTTTTATCAAGAAAAACTGCCAGAGGCTGGATATTCCATGCAAGCCGACGATTGTGGATACGGTTGCCTTGGCGCGTGTCCTGCTTCCGAATCTGAACCGTTTTAAGCTGGATACGGTTGCAAAAGCGCTGGGCGTATCTCTGGAAAATCACCATCGTGCAGTGGATGATGCCGGATGTACGGCAGAGATTTTTGTGAAGTTTATCGAGATGCTCCGGGAGCGCGGTATGTCTACCCTGGACGAAGTGAATGCAATGGGAACCTCATCGGTGCAGAATGTACAAAAGATGCCGACTTATCATGCGATCATTCTTGCCACCTGCGATCAGGGGCGGACAAACCTGTATAAGCTGATTTCGCTGGCGCATATCAAATATTATCACCGGCGTCCGAGGATTCCGAAGAGTGAATTTATCAGGTACCGGGATGGACTTCTGATCGGGTCTGCCTGCGAAGCGGGAGAGTTGTACCGGGCAATTTTAAATGGCCGTCCGGAGGAAGAAATTTCTAGACTGGTAAACTTTTATGATTATCTGGAAATCCAGCCGCTCGGAAACAATGCATTCCTTGTAAGAGATGAAGATTCTCCGGTTGCGTCCAATGACGATCTGATTGAGATCAATAAAAAGATTGTCCGGCTCGGGGAACAGTTCCATAAGCCGGTGGTGGCAACCTGTGATGTGCATTTTTTAGATCCGGAGGATGAAATTTACCGGAGAATTATCATGGCAGGGCAGGGATTTAAAGATGCTGATGAGCAGGCTCCCCTTTTTCTGCGGACGACGGAAGAGATGCTGAAAGAATTTGCCTATCTTGGAAGTGAAAAAGCAGAAGAGGTTGTTATTACAAACACAAACCGGATTGCGGATATGTGCGAAAAAATTTCTCCCGTTCGTCCGGATAAGTGTCCGCCGGTCATTGAAAATTCGGATCAGATGCTGCGTGACATCTGTTACAACAAAGCACATAAAATGTATGGAGATCCACTGCCGGAAATTGTGCAGGAACGTTTAGACCGGGAATTAAATTCCATTATCAGCAATGGGTATGCTGTGATGTATATCATTGCGCAGAAGCTGGTTTGGAAATCCAACGAAGACGGCTACCTGGTCGGATCGCGTGGATCGGTCGGAAGTTCTTTCGTTGCGACAATGTCCGGTATTACGGAGGTGAACCCGCTGCATGCGCATTATCTGTGCAAACATTGCCAGTACAGCGATTTTGATTCGGATCTGGTAAAATCTTTTTCCGGCCGAAGTGGATGTGATATGCCGGATAAGCTCTGTCCGCGCTGCGGAAAACCGCTTTCCAAAGAAGGGTTTGATATTCCGTTTGAGACGTTCCTGGGATTTAAGGGAAATAAAGAGCCGGATATCGACTTGAACTTTTCCGGAGAGTACCAGAGTAAGGCACATAAATACACCGAAGTTATCTTCGGGGAGGGACAGACCTTTAAGGCAGGAACGATCGGTACGCTGGCAGATAAGACGGCATTCGGTTATGTCAAAAATTATTATGAAGAGCGCGGTGTACATAAGAGAAACTGTGAAATTGACCGGATTGTACTTGGATGTGTCGGCGTGCGCCGTACTACAGGACAGCATCCGGGTGGTATCGTTGTTCTTCCGATGGGGGAACAGATTTATACATTTACCCCGGTTCAGCATCCGGCAAATGATATGACGGTCGATATTACGACCACACATTTTGATTATCACTCGATTGACCATAATCTTTTAAAACTTGACATTCTCGGGCACGATGATCCTACCATGATCCGTATGCTGCAGGATCTGACGGGTGTAGATCCGACGCAGATTCCATTGGATGATAAGGCTGTCATGTCGCTGTTTCAGGATACTTCCGCACTTGGCATCACGCCGGATGATCTGGTGAACTGTCAGCTGGGAGCATTGGGTATCCCGGAGTTTGGTACAGACTTTGCCATGGGCATGTTAATAGACACACAGCCAAAAGAATTTTCGGATCTGGTGCGTATTGCAGGGCTGTCCCATGGTACGGACGTATGGCTTGGCAATGCACAGACATTGATTCAGGAAAAGAAGGCAACGATTTCTACCGCCATCTGTACAAGGGATGATATCATGATCTATCTGATCAGTATGGGACTGGATTCCGAGGAATCGTTTAAGATTATGGAGAATGTCCGGAAGGGAATTGTGGCAAAAGGAAAATGTGACAAATGGCCGGAATGGAAGCAGGATATGATCGATCACAATGTACCGGACTGGTATATCTGGTCCTGTGAGAAGATTAAGTACATGTTCCCGAAAGCCCATGCAGCCGCGTATGTTATGATGGCATGGCGCATTGCCTACTGTAAAGTGTTTTATCCGCTGGCTTACTATGCAGCATATTTTTCTATCCGTGCGACCGCGTTCAGTTATGAGCTGATGTGTCAGGGAAAAGAAAAACTGGAAGGATATATGCATGAGTACGAAAAGCGCAAGGACGAGCTCTCCAAAAAAGAGCAGGATACCTACAAAGATATGCGTCTGGTACAGGAAATGTATGCCAGAGGATTTGAATTTCTTCCGCTGGATATCTATAAGTCAGAACCGCATCATTTTCAGATTGTGGATGGAAAACTGCTGCCGGCGCTCAATACGATTGACGGACTTGGCGATAATGCGGCAGTTGCGATTGCAGAAGCGGCAAAAGACGGAATTTTTCTTTCCAAGGATGATTTTAGGGAACGGACAAAAGTATCAAAGACAACCATAGAACTGATGAGTGATCTGGGATTGTTTGGCGATATGCCGGAATCCAATCAGCTTTCCCTGTTTGATTTTGGCGCGTAATGTTATGGAAGTTTTGAAAAACAAAAGAGGAGGAACCGCATTTTTGGGTTCCTCCTCTTTTACAGTCTTATAAATTTATTTTTTGATAACGCCGGGATGGAAAGCGGTGAGTGTTCCCGGATGATCGGTCGGTGTACATAACATTTCTTTTGTCTTAAAATCGGTAAAATAGATGTAACTGGAAGTGACGTTGATATTGGAGTAATTGCCCTGTGCCAGTTCCTGATATCCACTGCCGTCATTTTTGATCATACAAAGGGCCGGATTGTCTTCGGAATAGCGCTGATAAAAAATACTGCTTCCGTATACATTGTAGAGATCCAGACTGTCCTTGGTAAGTGTAACCGGATGACCGGATTTCATATTGGTATGTACCAGGGCGTTGTTCTGATCCACATCCATATAATAAACATTGTCGTCACTGGTTACGATCGGTTTGAAAGAATTACATTCATAGACTTTGCTTAAGCTGTCATTGGAGGTATCCAGCTGATAGATGGCGCCATCACTTTCCGTTCCGCTGGTATAAATATACTGACCCAGCGTGCTGCATGTAAAAATGTAAGGCGAATATACTTTTTTGCGTCCTTCGCCATCGATTCCGATCTTGTAAAGCGTTGTAGCATCCTTGTCATCATAGTGCAGATAATAAATGTAGTTTCCGACAAGCGAGGCATACAGGCAGGGATCTTTGTCTAAAATTTTAGTGTTTTCCCCATTCTGGTCAATTCTGCACAGACTGTTTCTTGCGTAGGAGAAGAAATCAAATCCGGTTCCATTATTTTCATTATTGCGTACATAGTATACATAATGGTCATCGGCGTTGATATACATGACACGGTCATAACTGAGTTTTTTCAGATGATTGCCGTTTGTATCCATGGAATACAGCCGGTAATCGTCATCCGGATTGGCAAAATAAACGGTTCCGTTTTTCTCACAAAACAAGCCGGCATTGTAAAGGTTTCCAGCAGTATTTCCGTTGACATAGCTTGTATTGTATTTGATCTTACTTTTCTGATGGCTGTAAAAGCCCAGTCCTGCAAATACTACGACCAGAACAGCAATTATAATTATGGGCAAACGTTTTTTCATAATATCGAGTCCTCCTTGGTAAGTTGTATCTTGCCTTTTATACCTTTGTGTTATAAAATTTTATCATAAATCATGAAGGAGCGCTATATGAAAGATTTACTAGATATCCGAAAAGATATTGATAAAATTGACGAACAGATCGTAAAACTCTATGAGGAACGGATGAAACTGACCTCGGATGTGGCTGAATACAAAATAAATACCGGGAAGCAGATTTTTGACAAAGAGAGGGAGGAATCCAAGCTGGCAACGCTGCAGAAAAAAGCGGAAAGTGATTTTACCAGACACGGAATCCGTGAACTTTTTGAGCAGATCATGGCGATGAGCCGTAAGAAACAGTATAAACTGCTGACGGAGCATGGAATTATGCCTCCGCAGGAGTTTGAGCCGATTCACACGCTGGATTATTCCAATGCAAGGATTGTTTTTCAGGGACTCGAAGGTGCCTACAGCCAGCTTGCCATGGAACAGTTTTTTGGAGAAAACTGCAATAATTTCCATGTGGAGAGCTGGAAAGATGCCATGGAGGCCATTAAGAACGGGGAAGCGGATTATGCGGTACTCCCGATCGAGAATTCTTCGGCAGGAATTGTCTCGGAAAATTATGATCTTCTGGTGGAATATGATAATTATATTGTCGGGGAGCAGATCATCCGTATTGATCATGCACTTTTAGGACTGGAAGATGCGGATGAGAGAGATATCCGTACCGTGTATTCGCACAAACAGTCACTGATGCAGTGCAGTGAATTTCTGGACAGTCATGCGGACTGGGAAAAATTCAGTGTCAGCAATAATGCCGTTGCAGCCAAGAAGGTCAAAGAGGATGGGGAGATTTCCCAGGCGGCGATTGCCAGTGCAAAAAATGCCCAGATTTATGGGTTGAAAGTATTACGCAATTCCATTCAGAATAATAAAAATAATTCGACCCGGTTTATTGTTGTGACAGGGAAAAAAGTATATACCGATCAGGCAGACCGGATCAGCATCTGTTTTGAGATCAATCACGAAAGCGGTGCTTTATATCATGCATTGTCGCATTTTATTTATAATGGACTGAATATGACAAATATCCAGTCACGTCCGTTACAGAATAAAAACTGGGAATATCGTTTCTTTGTTGATTTTGAGGGAAGATTTGAGGATCATGCAGTGCAGAATGCGCTGCGCGGACTTCGGGAGGAAACAATTGCATTCCGGATTCTTGGTACGTATTAGTCAGAATTGGTGAAAGAAGGTGGGCGTATGGCAATTCACACATTTGCAGCAATTTATATTGGCACATACGATGTGAGCCTGAAGGTATTTGAGTTTACAAACAGAAAAAAGTTTCATGAGGTGGATCACATCCGGTCCCGGCAGGAACTGGGGAAAGGTGCTTACGGCACCGGGACAATCGGATATGAGCAGGTGGAAGAACTCTGTGAAACACTGGCGCAGTTTAAAGAGATCATGGAAAGCTACAAGGTAGACAGTTATGAAGTCTGTGCAGCCGCCGCACTCCGGGATACCACAAATGAGATATTTGTCCTTGACCAGATTTATCTTAGAACCGGATTCCGGGTAAAGGTGTTAAGCAACTCGGAACACCGTTTTATCAGTTATAAAGCGGTGGCTGGCAGTCCGGTGTTTGAGGAGATGATAAAGACGAGTGCAGCAGTCGTGGATGTCGGCGGGGCGAGTGTGCAGATCACATTATTCCGTGACGGGAAAATGATCACGACACAACACATGGAAACAGGCATTATGCGCCTGCGGAATCTGCTTGGAGACCGCGGATACTCCCTGAAAATGTATGAAAACCAGATTGAGGAATATGTCAATAAAAAACTCGAGGGATTTCGCTCCATGTACATGAATACGCCGGTGGATTATCTGATCCTGATCAGTGACTATGCCGGCGGCCTGGTCAAAAAAATTGAGGAAAAAGGCGGAAAAAGCCGGCAGGTAAAGCTGGATAAATTCTCTAAATTTATCGATAAACTGCTCAAAAAAACACTGGAGGAAATTACAGCGGAACTGAATCTTTCGGATGAGAGGGAACCGCTGATCATTCCGGCACTTGTGCTGTATAAAATGATGGCACAGAATGTGAATCCGAAAGAGGTATGGGTGCCGGGAGCAAACATTCAGGATGGTATGGCATTTGATTATGCACAGCACAATAAACTGCTGGCATCGACACATGATTTTGATGCGGATGTCATTTCGGCGGCCACATTTTTATCGGAGCATTACCACAGTTTTTCTCCACACATTCAGACACTTTCCAAGCTATCCATTAAGATTTTTGATGCGATGAAACAGGAACACGGACTTGGAAAGAGAGCGCGTCTGCTGCTTCAGGTGGCTACAATCCTGCATGACTGTGGAAAGTATGTCAGCTTTGCGGAAGCGTCGGAGAGTACGTATCATATTATCATGTCCTCAGAGATTATCGGTCTGACCCATCAGGAGCGCGAGATTGTTGCACAGATCGTGCGTTACAATACCCTTCCTCTGGACCCGTATGAGGAAGTCGCCGATGTGCTGAGTCAGGAAGAGTATCTTTGCGTGGCAAAACTTTCGGCAATTCTTCGTGTGGCAAATGCGCTGGATCAGAGTCATAAACAGAAGTTTAAAAATATCCGGATCGCGGTAAGGGAGAGAAAACTCGTGATTACGGTCGAGGCATTTGAGGATATTGCACTGGAACAGGCATTGTTTGACGCAAAGACCTCTTATTTTGAAAATGTATACAGCATGAAACCTGTTTTAAAAGAAAAGCGTATTTATAACTATTAGATCGGAGGGCTTTTATGGACACAAAAATAGATTTTAAAGATCCGGCATATTATGAAAACCGTGAGCTCAGCTGGATTAAGTTTGACCAGCGTGTATTAAGTGAAGCAAGAGATAAATCCATTCCGCTTTTGGAGCGGTTGAAATTTGTCAGTATTACTTCTTCCAATCTGGATGAATTTTTTATGGTAAGGGTGGCATCCTTAAAGGATATGGTACATGCAAAATATAAAAAGCGCGATATCGCCGGAATGACCGCAACGGAGCAGCTTTCCGCCATCAATAAACAGGCAAGGGAGCTGGTCAATATCCAGTACAGTACATTCAGCCGTTCCCTGATGCCGCTTCTGCACAAAGAAGGGATTTATCTTCTGGATGCGCATGAAGATCTGAGTGAGGAACAGGCGCGTTTTGTGGATCGCTATTTTATGGAAAATGTATATCCGGTACTTACCCCGATGGCGGTGGATGCATCGCGTCCGTTCCCGCTGATCCGCAATAAAACACTGAATATTGCAGCACTTCTGACCGGAAAGAAAACGGAGGATGAGACCGTGTTTGCGACCGTGCAGGTGCCAAGTGTTCTGCCGCGTCTGGTACAGATTCCAAGCGAAGGGGAGACAAGATCGTTTATTCTCCTCGAGCAGATCATAGAACGCAACATCGGCATATTGTTTTCCAATTACAAGGTATTGTGTGCATATCCGTACCGGATCATGCGAAACGCAGATCTGACAATTGATGAGGATGAGGCATCAGATTTGCTGAAAGAGATTGAGAACAAATTAAAGATGCGTCAGTGGGGAGAAGTTATCCGTCTGGAAATTGAAGAGAAGGTAGACAAAAAGCTTCTGAAATTTTTAAAGACCGAGCTGAAAGTATCGGATGAGGATATTTTTCAGATTGCAGGACCGATTGATCTGACTTTTTTAATGAAAATGTATGGGATTGACGGATATGACCATCTCCGCTATAAACCGTATACGCCGCAGCAGGTGCCGGAAATTACACCGGGAAGTGACATTTTTGCCGCAATCCGCAAAGGGGATATTTTTCTGCATCATCCATACGAAACCTTTGATCCGGTTGTGGATTTCATCCGGCAGGCATCCAAAGATCCGGATGTCCTGGCGATTAAACAGACACTGTATCGTGTCAGCGGAAATTCCCCGATTATCAGCAGTCTGGCACAGGCAGCGGAAAACGGCAAGCAGGTGTCGGTTCTGGTTGAGCTGAAAGCCCGTTTCGATGAGGAGCACAACATTGTATGGGCGAAAAAACTAGAACAGGCAGGCTGTCATGTGATCTATGGTCTCGTTGGCCTTAAAACACACAGCAAGATCGCACTGGTGGTCCGCCGGGAGGAGGACGGAATCCGCCGCTATGTTCATCTGGGAACCGGAAATTATAACGATTCGACGGCAAAGTTATATACGGACTGCGGAATCTTTACCTGCAAAGAGTCGATCGGGGAGGATGCCACAGCGGTGTTTAATATGTTATCCGGATATTCCGAGCCGCTGGCATGGAATGAGCTGGTGCTGGCACCATACTGGCTGAGGGATAAGTTTTTGCGGCTGATTGGTAGGGAAACAAAAAACGCGCAGCAGGGAAGGGAAGCCCGTATCGTGGCAAAAATGAATTCCCTCTGTGATCCGGGCATTATTGCGGCACCTGTCTCTTATACACATCTCCGAGCCCACGAGACCGATCAGTATCTC
>ERZ1026971.869-NODE-869-length-13160-cov-5.631591_pt1 | contig 13160 bp, 10 predicted proteins | sample MGYA00519294_ERZ1026971 | MGnify/ENA primary metagenome ERZ1026971 (study PRJEB26926, sample SAMN06164664) | human gut metagenome | biome: ENVO:00009003; feature: ENVO:2100002; material: ENVO:00002003 | host: Homo sapiens | place: USA | collected 2012 ... | reverse complement strand
CTACACTCGACTAGTCGTCGGCAGCGTCAGATGTGTATAAGAGACAGGTGTACCACTGGTCAAGAAGACTGACCCCTGATCGCCCGATCTTTCCGCTGCCGATCTCCTCGTCATTTTCATCATACAGAATCCTGCCGCTTCTCGAACTCTGGTAATCGAGCGGCGTTTCATCTACATCAAGGAAAATCAGTCTTGTATCTTTTCCATAGGAGGTATCCACATACTGCTCCTGCGCATAGCCAAGACACGTACCGGATGCGTCGTAATAGCCGTACGTCGTGCCGGAGCCTTCTCTGTCATTGATGGGCTCATCCTCCACATAGTCAATCGAAAACCACTCCTCCTCGTTGATATAGACCGTATTCTTCTGAAGATAGCCCGCCACTTTTCCGTCTGCCACAATCTTCGTCTTTCGTTTACTTCCATACAGGTCAAAGTAGATTTCTATGGTTTCTGCCGATGTAAGCGCCTCTTTTGCCTCATCCGCAGTTGCAAACTCAGATTCCGGCACTTTTTCTTTTCCGCAGCCGCCAAGCACCAGAGCGGCGGCAAGAAAAAGACCAGCGGCTGTATATATTCTCTTTTTCAACTGCCTTTTTCCTCCGCCTTACTTGTTATCTTTGTAATACTCATTTGCCTCATCGTACATCATATCGAGCAAGGCGTATTTATCCTGGAAATCCATCACCTGCGTACCGTTATCCTCCAGGTTCACATAGAGATTGCACTGTGAACCGGACCAGTCCATCTCTTTTTTCGCAGAACCGATCACCGTTCCGCCCTCTGTATAAATGGTATGTCCATCCTCTGATGCGTAATATGGTTTTTCGTTCAGATCTGCATCGAGAAAAATAATGTAATACGCTTCCGGCATCTGATCCGGTGTCGTCACGCGCTCCTGTGCATAGCCAAGCAGGTTGTTGTCCGGATCATAGAATGCATAGGTAGTAGCGGATTTTGTCATCTTATTGATTTCTTCGTCCGTCACAATTTTCATATGGAACCATTCTTCGCCGGAAATAGAGATCGTCCAGGTCTGATCAAATAGACCGCTGTTTTTCATATACGCGGCAGCCTTTTCATCCGCATAAATGTTTCCCGAAGCGTCAACGTTATCCAGATCACAGCGCATGCGGACGGACGAAGCCGATGCAAGGGCTTCTTTTGCCACATCCGCGTTTTCATACCCTAACTTTTCTTCTGCCGCCGAGCATCCGCACAGAAGCAGAAGTCCTGCTGTAAAACCAAAAAACAATTTTGTCGTTTTTCTCATAGATTCCCCTCTCTTTCTTTTGTCAGGACCTGTTGGAAAAACCGCCGTCCTTGTCGCGTGCCAGTTCTCTTGCCGCCATCACAGAGAGTGCGGTCAGCTGCGGCAGATATTTTGCATCGTAGACAATCAGAAACGCATTGTCGAACATGATGTTTCCGACGGTAAGATCCATATTGTCGACGATGGCGCCGATCATGGTTCCGTTCAGTTTTACCGAGTAATTGTGGCCAATGGAGCCGGCATATTCCCGGAGTTCCAGTTTTCCCTCCGGCAGTTCTATCGAGAACTGATCCCGTACGAGTGCAAACTGCTTTTTCAACACACCATACGGCTCGCCGTACAGATAAAAGCGGTACGTCGGCAGTGCGTGGAGCAGTTCCTTCGTCATACGGAAGATTTCGGTGTGCATCGCATCGTAGATATAAAATGTTTTCAGCGGCACGGTGCTGTCGATCTCGTAAACCAGATTTCCGTCTGTATCCTCCAGATCGAAATGCTGGCCAGTCAGGCGGTAATCCTCCGTGAAGGTGTAAATCTGGGACGCCGAAATTTTCTGAAACGGCTGTACCGTTCCGGTTTTGACGAAATGCTCCAGATTCGCTTTTAATTCACTCTGAAACATCATCAGATCGGAATGGTAGCTTAGATGGTCTGCGAGGTTTTCCGCAACATCCTCATGGATCGGATACACCGGTGTGGTGAGTTTCTTTTTGATAAAGTCTTCGATGAAGGAATATCCCAAATAGCCGACATGGCCGTCTTTGGTCAGCCAGAAGTAGAGATATTCTCCCTTGGCGTCCGGTCCGAAAACGAGTGCTTTCTGCCGCATCGTGTAGAATTTTGCAAGCCATGCAGAACCGAACGGTGTATCGACGTTCTTGTAAGCCTCATAAAATTCTTCGATTTTCCGCGGCTTCTCCATGGAGATCATGGCAATCATATCCGTCATGGAATTGTAGCTCTCCGGGGTTGCCATGGACCAGATGGCAATGCCGAAAATCAGGACAACCGTGGCGATGGTGAGTGTGATCGTCTCTCCGTAGCCGACCGCCATCAGATAGATGCCCAGCAGCGTGACAGCGCCGCCTGCGATGCGGAATTTCCATTTTCTCTTTTTCAACTGAATACCGCCTCCTCTCTTTTCGTTACTTTTATTGTACTTGCTCCCCTTTTTTATGTCAATTGAAACTCGCTCCTCCGCTCTATTTTGTTCTGCCTAGCGGGACAAAGAAAGCGTGTCGGCGCATCTTTTTTTGTCAGAATGCATCCGGCACGCTTTGTTTCAAAAATTTAATGAACGAAAAGAAATTATGAAATTGGAATCACGCGTCCCATCTCCGCCATGGTTCGGTGGGAAATGGAAATTACGGTACGGTCTTTGGAAACCCTTTGCAATGCATTTAATACCATTTTTTCCGTCTCTGCATCAAGGTTTGCGGTAATCTCATCGAGGAGCAGAATTTCAGGCTCCGCTGCGGCTGCACGGGCAATCGAGAGGAGCTGCCACTGACCCTGTGAGAAGAGATCCTGTGTACAGATCGTATCATATTGGTCCGGAAGCGCCTCGATGGTCTTTGCAAGTCCGGTCAGCTCTGCTGCTTTTTTTACATCTGTATCCGAAATCTTTGCATCATACAAAGTAATCTGGTCTTTTACCGATCCCGGCACCATGTGGAACGATTGCTCCACATAGCCGAAAACCTTTCGTTTCTTTGCATCCGGCAGATCGACAGATGGAACGCCCCAAATCAGAACCTTTCCTTTCTGTGGCTCATATAAACCGAGCAGCAGTTTGAAAATGGTACTCTTTCCGGCACCTGTTCGTCCCGAAAGTGTTACCCGCTCGCCTTTTTTGATCTGCAGACTCACATCGTTTAAGATGACCTGGCTTTCGTCATATCCAAACGTCACATTTTTTAACTCAGCCGCCATGCCGTAATCTGTATTTGCAGTCAGCGCAGCCGGCTCTTTCTTCTCTTTCAGGCTGTAAAATTCATTGATTCTTTCCATACCGGCAAACGCAGACTGAATTGTCTGGATTTCCATACCAAGGCTTTCGACCGGAGTAAAGATCTGGGAAATATAGTTTATAACAGCAACGGCGGTTCCGGCGGACATGCCGAACAGCTTTAAAACGGTCGGATTTTCGGAGGCCGAAAGCAGCATGACAACAGCAACAACAATGGCATTTAAAATCAGAATAACCGGAGAATAGACGGCATCGTAAAAGTTGGTCTTCTCCATCGCACTGTAGCTGTCATCGATATAGCGCGCATACTGCTGCTCCATATACGTCTCTTTCTGCAGGCAGTGGATGGTTCGAATGTTGTGCAGCGTCTCCGGAACGTGGCCGGAAGCACGGCTGACCGCGCGGCGGTTGGCAATCTGGGATGCCAGCATGTTTTTCTGTACGTAACGGGTAAAGAGGAACAGGACCGGCAGAAGAACAATCAGAACAATCGTAAGTCCGCGGTTTGTCACCCAGATGGCAACAAGAATACTTAAAATCTTGCACGCATCGGCAAACATACTGATGATACCGGAGGTGAACAGATTTTCCACGGTATCGACATCACCGACGAATCTCGATACCAGGGCACCCGGCTCCTGGCGGTTCAGTTCATTGGCAGAAAGGCGTCCGAACTTTTCCATCAGACTGCTCCGGAGTGCATGCGTAATTCTCTGGCCGAATACCGTCAGAAGACTCTCCCTTGCGGATTCGAGAAAACCAGTCAGGGCGAGCAGTCCGAAATACAGCAGAATTCCGCCCGTCCAGAGGGTGTGATTCTTGGTGAGCCGGTCAATCAGCTGTGCCAGAATAAGCGGCGGGAGCAGTGCGAAAATAACGGCACCGCAGACGGCTGCAAAAAGTCCGGCGGACAAAACACCGTGTTTTCGGACCGTCTCTTTGATGACCTGCAATACAGATTCTTTATTTTTCATCGTTACTGCCTCCCTTCGTCTGATCACGGCAGAGTTCTGCGTAGGACGGAACCTCTGCGAGGAGCTCCTCATGTGTGCCGACTTTCGTATGTCCCTCATCCATCCAGATCACCTGATCCATCTGATCGAACAGATAGAGACGATGAGAAATCAGAATGACAATGGAATCTCGTGCCAGCTCTTTTACGTTTGCAAAAATCTGTGCTTCCGTCTTTTTATCGAGTGCCGAGAATGGATCATCGAGAACCAGAACCGGCCGTTTGTGATACAACGTTCTCGCAAGGGCAAGGCGCTGCGCCTGGCCGCCTGAGAGACGGACACCGCTTGTTCCGACCAGGGTATGAATGCCGTCCTCCATTGCTTTTGTCTCTTCTTCGAAGCAGACAATCCGAATTATTTCCTCCGCGCCCTGTTTTCCGCCGAGGCGGATATTGTCTTCCACACTTCCATGAAACAGCTCCGGATCGTGGCCGAGATAACCGATGATGCAGTTCCGGTCTGTTTTTTCCATTTTTCCAAGCTCTTTTCCGCCGAAAGTGATGCTTCCCTCATACGGTGATTCGCAGAGGAAGGTCTTTCCAAGCGTTGATTTTCCGCATGCAACCGGTCCCGTCACACCAATGATCTGGCCCGGAGCTGCTTCAAACGACAGATCATGGATGATCTCTTTTCCGTTCGGATAGGCAAAATGCAGATGATCGACCGAAAGCTTTGCAGGCGCTGCGGCCGGAAGCTCTGGTTCTGCTTCGGAATTCTGCAAGAGCGGCTTGATTCGTTTCCAGGAAACCTGTGCTTTATGTACCGCGTTGAACAGCTTTGCCGCACTCGATGATTTAGTAGCAAGCTTTGTATAGCAGGACAGGAACGTCGTAAATACGGCGATAGTCCACGGTGTCCAGCCCTCATGAAGAACATTTCTGCCTCCGAAGTACAGGATAAACAGAATGCTCGCCATCGAGATGATCCGGTAAATCGGCGGCATTGCTGTGTTCCAGATATTGGCACGGACAGCAGCATTCTCGTAAGCGGAAAGGTTTTTCTCATATGCAGCTTTTCGGTCTTCCTCGCAGCCAAAGACACGATAGGTGATCGCGTTTGCCGCACGGTCCAGGGTTGCGGCACTTAATGCACCCGACTGCACCTTATAGGCGGCACCTGTTTTCTGTACAATGACCTTCATCTTTTCCGCAATCACGTAGGAAACCGGCGGGAAAATCATACAGAGAAGGGCCAGCTTCCAGTCGTACCAGAGCAGCATGCACGCATAGGCGAGAAGAGCAACACCGGTATCAAAGATTTCCGTTGTAAATTTCCGCATTCCTTCTACGCAATCGTCTACGTCGAGAATGGCCTTCGTCAGTACATTTCCGGTACCTTCCGCTTCCAGCTCCAAGCGGCTTTTGCGAACCAGCGTTCCGTAAAGAATCTGCTTCATATGCCGGTTGACGTTGTTGGCAAATCTTCTGACATAGAACCGTTTGAAATAGCGGGAAACCTGCACAATGCCAATACTCACGACATAGGCCGTGACCAGCATCAGCATCTGGTGGAAGGTTCCTGTGCCACCCAGGAGATCAACCAGCTTTCCTGTCATTTTTCCCTCAAACCAGGGGCCTGCAAGAAGTCCCAGATTATAGATGAGACCGGAAACCGTAACAAAAAAGAGAATTTTCCATTCTTCCTGAAAGTAAGAGAGCACCCGGTTCGGGCGAAAGGTTTCATCCTTCATCGCTGCTGCCTCCTTCTGCTGTTGCTTTTATTGTTTTATCTGCTTTTTCACTTAAAATTTTTGAAAGTTCCGCAAAATGATTCTGCCGTTCTCTCTTCGATTTCCAGTACAGCTTGTCCAGTGTTTCGCAGAAGCTTTCTGCCTCCTTTTCCGGAAGCTCCAAAAGCAGCCATTCATAAAAAACCGTTTCAATTTCTGCTTTGGAATTTTTCAAAGTTTCTGCTTTTTCCGTAGCATACAGAAGCTGGCTTCTGCCGTCCCACGGATTCGGTTTCCGGATCAGATATCCCTTTGCCTCAAGGCTTGCAGCGCGTCTTGCAGCGGCTCCTTTATCAATCTTTAACTGTTCGCGCACTTCCGTCTGCGTGATGCCCGGATGATGGCGCACCAGATGGATAAAGTCAAATTCTGCCGTACCGATGCCCTCTTCTTTCATTGCCTGAACCGTAAATTTCCCGGCTTCCCGCGCTATTTTTGTTATTTTCCGTTCTGTTGGATCCATTTTTCTGTTCCTCCTGTCCATTCTCGAGCTGTTTCAAATAGATGCATATACAACTAATTAGATGATAGTACAACTAATTAAAATTGTCAATCGCTAGATCTTCTGGTTGACGAAGTATCGTCCGGACTTTATAATAGAAGTATTCGGCTGTTAAAAACAGTCAGTCTATCAATAAGGAGATGTATCTTATATGGAAAAGAAACATACGCGCGGCAGCTTTACCGGATCGATCGGCTTCGTGCTTGCTGCCGCAGGAAGCGCAGTTGGACTGGGAAATATCTGGCGTTTCCCTTATCTTGCCGCAAAAGACGGAGGCGGAACCTTTATTTTAGTTTATATCGTACTGGCTCTGACCTTTGGATTTACCCTGCTGACAACTGATATTGCCATCGGAAGAAAAACCGGACAAAGTCCGCTTGTCGCTTACGGTAAAATTCACCCGGGCTGGAACGGTCTTGGCCTTCTCGCCAGTATCGTGCCGGTTGTCATCCTGCCTTACTACTGCTCCATTGGCGGCTGGGTATTAAAATACCTGTCTGTGTTTCTCACCGGACATGGCACTGCTGCTGCCGAGGATGGTTACTTTACCGGCTATATTACCGGTACATGGCAGCCGATTGTGTGGTTGGGAATCTATCTTTTTCTTACCGCATTCGTTGTATATCGTGGTGTCAATAAGGGAATTGAAAACTACAGCAAAATTCTGATGCCGATCCTTCTGATTTTAATCATCGGAATTTCTGTTTTTTCTCTGACCCTGACCCATACCGATGCAGACGGTGTCGTCCGTACGGGACTGCAGGGTATGAAAATTTATCTCGTTCCGAATTTTAAAGGAATGACGCTGCAGAAATTTTTCACCGTCTTTGTCGACGCACTCGGACAGCTTTTCTTTTCGATCAGTGTAGCGATGGGTATTATGGTTGCCTATGGTTCCTACGTAAAAAAAGAAACAAACCTGATGAAATCGATCAACCAGATCGAAATTTTCGACACCATTGTTGCGCTGCTCGCCGGTTTGATGATCGTTCCTGCCGTATTTACCTTTATGGGGACAGAGGGTATGTCTGCCGGCCCTGGTCTGATGTTTGTCTCCCTGCCGAAGGTCTTTCAGTCCATGGGAGCAGCAGGCGGCGTAATCGGAACCATTTTCTTTCTTATGGTCTCCTTTGCAGCCATTACATCTTCCGTATCGGTCATGGAATCCATTGTTTCCTGTATGATCGACAAATTTCACATCAGCAGAAAGAAGAGCACTGTGATTGTAACGGTTTATGCGTGTCTCGTCGGTATCATCGTATGCCTCGGCTACAATGCGCTTTATTTTGAACTGAAGCTTCCAAATGGCGCAACGGCTCAGATCCTGGATGTCATGGATTTTATCAGCAATAACCTTCTGATGCCGCTTGTCGCACTTCTCTCCTGTATTCTGATCGGATGGGTTGTAAAGCCGCAGGTCATCATCGATGAGGTGACGCTGGGAGGATATAAGTTCGGTCGAAAGAGGCTGTATATCGTCATGGTGAAGTTTATTGCACCCGTGCTCCTTGCCGCACTGTTGCTGCAGTCGTTCGGTATTTTAAACGTCTGATCACTGCGATACCAGATTGCTATGTGCTTTGCACTCACGCAATCTTCAAAAACATTCGTAATCCGCTCATTTTCCTTCGAAAAATGGCTCCTTACTTATGTTTTTGGCGAGTCAAGAGATCAAAAAAGCATGTTTTCCGGTGGCTTTTCCAGAAAACATGCTTTTTTTGTGCCTGTCTGCACATATTTCTAACAGGTGAAACCCTTACATCCTGCGAATTAACGTTCCATTTACACCAAGTATCTCTCCGTCAAATTCCCGGGTGAAAAGTACTTCCCCGTCTCCTTTTACTTTTATTTTCTCATCCGATGCATTAAGCAGAACTTCGATTTTATTTCCCTCTTCGTCTAATTTAATATACTCTACACACCGATCATTTTCATAGTCATTCGGAAAATGGAAATGCAGGCTTCTGCACACTTTTTCATTTCTTCGAAGCATGATCAGTTTCCGCATCGTTGCAATTTTTTTCTGATTTTCTTCGCTTTCAATTTCACTCCAAGGCATACATCTTCGGCAGTCCGGATCATGAGCGCCTTCCATTGCGATCTCCGTTCCATAATAAATACAGGGGCTTCCCGGAAGCGTAAAAAGGATTGCAAGCTGCTGGTAGAACTTGTCCAGATCGTGAAAACGGTTCATCAGCCTCTCGGTATCGTGGGAATCCAGGAGATTAAAAAGTACATCGTTATTCTGCTGCATATACATGGTATAGCAACGGTTTACCATATATTCAAATTCTTCTTTTTTCATTGTTTTATCAAGAAAGAAATCATGAATTCCGCTCAGCAGCGGGTAGTTCATGACAGAATCATATTCATCTCCCTGCAGCCACTGGCTTGCATCATGCCAGATTTCCCCCAGAAGATAAATATCCGGCTTTATCGTTTTTAAATGCTCCCTTATCCGCTTTAAGAACCTGTGCGACACTTCGTTTCCTACATCGAAACGAATTCCGTCGATATCAAACTCCCGTACCCAGTCCTCACAGATTTTACAGAAATACTGTATCACCTCTTCGTTGTTTGTATTCAGCTTTGGCATCCCGTCTGTAAATGCAAAGGAATAGAACCGTCGGTCTCTGGTGTCTCCCCTTTTTTGAACCTGTTCCCAGTCCTCTACCATAAACCAGTCCGCATAACGAGACTCTTTTCCATGCTCCAGGATATCTATCCACGGCTCAAATTTTCTTCCACTATGATTAAACACTGCATCTACCATAATGCGGATTCCTTTTTCATGTGCTTCTTTGCAAAGCGCTTTCATTGTATCCGCATCGCCAAAAAACGGATCTATTTTTGTATAATCGGTCGTGTCATATTTGTGGTTGGACTCTGCTTTCATGATCGGATTCAGATAAATACCGGTAATCCCAAGTTCCTGCAGATACGATAATCTCTGACGGATCCCTTCCAGATTTCCTCCGAATTTTTCTTCGTTTGTTACGGTTCCGTGATTTCTCCAGGGTGTGATATCATCTCCGTTTTTTTCCGGTGTCCCGTTGCAGAACCGATCCGGGAAAATCTGATACCAGATCGTTTCGTTTACCCATGCCGGTGTGCGATTGATATCTGCCGGGTTCATCCAGGGTACAATAAAGCACTGCTGCATACGGCCATCCATCCGGAGCTGTTCTTCTGTCAGGAAACCATCCTCAAAATAATACCAGACTTCCTTTTCCGTCCGCAGCTCGAAATAATATTTGCATCTTTTGTATTCCGGAAGAAGCGTTGTTGTCCACCAGATCTGATAAGGCAGACGTTTTTTATATATCATTTCCTCTCTTTTTCCGATCCACTTTTCTTTTCCGCCCAAAATTCCGGCTTCATAAGGATCTCCGTAATGGATAAAAACCTGTTTTACATCATATCCTGTCTTGATATTGACAATCAGTCTGTCCTCATCCAGGGCATAACTCATCTGTTCTGAAGTTTTATGGTATACACCGCTAAATTCCATCTCATTTTCCTCCCGCATAGCTCTAAAGCTGTTTTTTGCATCCTTGTAAGAAACACGATCACTTTTTTGTTTCGTATTGTTTCGTAGCTTTACTATAAGCCTTTTTTATTTCTTCGTCAATCAATTTCCATTTTTCCCTGCGCTTTCGTAAAATTCAGATAATTTTCAGGATGATTTTTGTGCAGGATGCTTTCTTTCTTCGAAACTTAACGAAACATTTCTTTTTCAAGGTATTGATTGCTTTTTATCTTATGATTTTATATAATGATACCGGGATCAAAAGGTCTTTTAACACCTATGATAGCTGGGAGTTTACATTTTTTGTTTTGTGAAAGGATTGCCGATTATGACTACCATTCAGGATATTGCTGATAAAATGGGAGTTTCCAAGAGCACGGTATCCAAAGCGCTCAATGACGCGCCTGATATCAGCGAAGCTTTACGGAAACAGGTTTTGGAAACTGCCGTAGCTCTGGGTTATACGAAGCTGCGGCGTTATAAGAAACCGACAAAAAAAGTCTGTATTATAATAGAAAAAGAGAATATGCGGTATCAAGAACCGCATCATTTTGCCTATGATATCCTGGTGGGTTTTCGTCAGATGGCAGAACCGGCCGGATTTGATGTTGAAATTGTGCCTGTTGATATTAAGACCCAAAGAAGCCAGCATTATGATGTTTTCATGCTGGAGCATGATTATATAGGAGCTTTTGTGGTCGGCTTTTCCCTGAGCGATCCCTGGATTCAGGACTTTAAAATCAGCCGCACACCGGCTGTTCTTTTCGACAACTATATAGTAGGGAATCCTTCCACCGCTTATGTAGGTATTGATAATGAGGAGGGAATGGAACTTGCCGTCTCTTATCTTGCCGGACTTGGACACCGGAAGATCGCCTATCTGAGCAGCTCCCTCGGTGCCCGGGTTCTCCAGGCACGCCATGCTGCCTTTCTCCGTTCCATGCACCAGCATGGACTGAAGACTTCTCCTGCTGCGATCGGCTGTTCTTATTATCTGTCAGAATGTATGGAAAAGCATCTTCCCCGTTTCCTGGAAAACGGAATTACTGCTATTATTTGCAACCAGGATACCCTTGCAAGTGCAACGCTCACGCAATGTCAGCAGCTGGGATTCCAGGTTCCTGATGATATCAGCATTATTGGATTTGATGACCTGCCGATTGCCGCTTGTACGTCACCGCCCCTTACAACCATCAGACAAGATCGGCTGGAGCTCGGAAAAAGTGGATTTTTTGCATTGTCAAGTCTTCTCAATCACATCCCAATCAGTACATATTTGCTGCATGCACAGCTGATTCAGCGGGAATCGACAGGGAAGGTTCCTTCATAAATTCATCTCATCAACAATATTTGCCGGTTTTGCAGTCATTTCTACCCATGCCGGTATAAAACCGCTTTTGACAGCGTTTCTTACAGATCTGACATTAGACCAGGCGGTACAGTAAAAAGGTACTTTTCCCCTGTTTATGATCTCTTTTGTAAGTCTGCTTGTCAGTGCAGAGGCAATCCCCTGTCGTCTGTATTCAGGCAAGACATCCACACCAATCTGCCACATATCGTCGCAATCGGCAGAACAGGCGGCAAGTCCCACCAGCGTGCTTCCATCATATGCGCCGACGCCAAGTACATCCAGCTTCTTCCGATCTTCGCAAAGCGCATTGCTCCATTCCGGTCGATACAAATCCGCAAAAGCTTCCTGTGTTAATACTCGTGTCACATAGGCACAGGAAAGAGTCGGTATCCGGCTGATGTCCGGCAGATAGTATTCTGCCATGAAACATATTTTGTGACCTTTTTCAGCTAAACGTTCATTCAGCCAATGCATGTTTGGTGTCTCAAAACAGTGGTAAAACTCGAATTTGTCTACATACGCAGATACCAGATCCATCGTCTCAGGTATGGAAGCCGCCATGATATTATTTCCATAGGAAACCAGATTGCAGGTAATAGGCTCTTTCAAATATTTGCGGGCCTTCTTTCCTAAATTTATGGGAACAACAACATTTTTGTCCGCCTTGAGATCTTCCACACGGCACCCCATATCTTCCGCAGACTGCCTCATGGCAATCTCCATCATTTCACGATTCGTCATATGCTTTTCTCCTTTATGAGTTTGTAATAGAAACTGCTGGGCATCAGAGAAGCTCATTCCCTGCAGTTATTTTTGTGGATCAATTTATGATTATTCCTGGCTCTTTTTCATCTCTGCCTCAAATGTGTTTTCCGTCATATGCGCCCGTAGAATATGAAGCAGCACTCCCGCTGCCCGCTCCATTGCTGCCGGATCAATGGAGGAATAATTCATGACATACGTATTTTCCTGCTTTGCCGCCTCCGCTGTGTCTGCGTAATAGCCGGAGAGCGGCTTTAATTTTACGCCGCGGGATTTCGCCTGCGTGACGATCTCCTCTTCTTTTTGATCGGTGCAAAGATGCATCAGGAAATGGACGCCTGCTTCTTCCTCTTCGATGGTTACGTAATCACCGAGCGGCTTCTTTTCAAGCGCCTGCAAAATCAGATCTCGTTTGTTCTGATAATAGTTCCGCAGCCGGTTGATATGTTTTTCGAAACTGCCGTTCTCAATAAACTCTGCCAGTGTGTACTGCTCAAAGTTGGAAACGGTACACGAATAAAACGACAGCTCGCGGTAAAATTTCTCTGCCAGTGTCTGCGGCAGCACCATATAGCTGATCCGTACCGTAGAAGCAAGTGTTTTTGTAAACGTATTCATATAGATGACCTTGTCCGATACATCGATGCTCTGCAGCGTTGGAAACGGCTTTCCGCCGAGACGCAGCTCACTGTCATAATCGTCCTCAATGATATAGTGATGATCTGATTTTGCTGCCCAGCCGAGCAGTTCATAACGGCGGCTGACCGGCATGACTGTTCCGGTTGGAAAGTGATGGGACGGGGAGGTATGAATAATATCAACCGATCTTTTTTCCAGCTCCTGCACCGAAACACCGTCCTGGTCGAGCGGCACTGGCTCGTACCGCACCTTCATACTCTCATAAATCCGCGCAATTTTGTGATACCCGGGATCCTCTACTCCATAAACAAGATCGTTTCCGAGAAGCTGAATCAGAAGGTTATGCAGATACCTGTCTCTTATACACATCTCCGAGCCCACGAGACCGATCAG
>ERZ1026971.832-NODE-832-length-13462-cov-7.837473_pt1 | contig 13462 bp, 8 predicted proteins | sample MGYA00519294_ERZ1026971 | MGnify/ENA primary metagenome ERZ1026971 (study PRJEB26926, sample SAMN06164664) | human gut metagenome | biome: ENVO:00009003; feature: ENVO:2100002; material: ENVO:00002003 | host: Homo sapiens | place: USA | collected 2012 ... | reverse complement strand
TCTCGTGGGCTCGGAGATGTGTATAAGAGACAGCTGCTGCACCGCCGGGGCGGCGGGGGCAAGCTCCGGCTCAAAGGGCGGGGTCTCCCCTGCTATGGGTGCGCTGAACGGCGGCTGTTCCACGGTAGGCGGAACCGGCTGGGCTGCCACAGGCGGCACAGGGGCCGATGCCATTTGCACCGGGGGCACCTGCTGCGGGGCGGCGGCAAAGGGGGCCGGACTGGCTGCTGTAACCACCGGACGGGCGGGCACGGCGGCAGGCAGCGCAACAGGCACTGCTTCCGGCTGGGTGAGCGAGAAAACCGCCAGTTCCAGCTCAATGCGCTGGTCCGTACCGCGGGCCATCTTTTCCAGCGCGGCGCCAAACGCATTGACGGCGCGTACCGCTTCCGCCTGGGGGAAATCTTTCCGCGCAGCGTAGGCAGCTTCCTCTTCGGGGGAAGTTCCCGTCAGCAGGTCGGTGCCGCCGGGCAGGGCGCTGAGCATCAAATTGCGGTAATGCCCGGCCAGCTCCATACAAAGGCGGCGCATATCCACGCTTTGCTGGCGCAGGGCGGCAATCTCCTGCAAGGCTTTCACAGCGTCCCGCGCGGCAATGGCATCACTGATCTCAAACAGATATTTGCGGTCCGTCACGCCCGCCATGCGGCGCACCAGCGCTTCATCCACAGTGTTGGAAACACCGGCGCAGGTATCCAGGATAGACAGTGCATCACGCATGGCGCCATCGGCCAGGCGGCCGATCAGCTCGGCGGCGTTATGGTCCAGCTCAATGTTTTCCTGCCCGGCCACATATTCCAGCCGACCGGCAATTTTATCCGCCGTAATGCGCTGGAAGTCATAGCGCTGGCAGCGGCTGAGGATAGTAGCCGGAACCTTTTGCACTTCCGTTGTGGCAAGGATAAAGATCACATGCTCCGGCGGTTCCTCCATGGTTTTCAGCAGGGCATTGAACGCCGAGGTAGACAGCATGTGCACCTCGTCGATGATATATACCTTATACTTGCACACGGCAGGCAGATAGGCGGTTTCATCGCGCAGGTCACGGATGTCATCCACGCTGTTGTTGGAGGCGGCATCAATTTCCGATACATCCAGAATGGTGCCCTCATCAATGCCTTTGCAGACAGCACATTCACCGCAGGGGTCCGGGCTGGTGGTATCCAGGCAGTTGACCGCTTTGGCAAAAATTTTGGCGCAGGTGGTTTTGCCGGTGCCGCGGGTGCCGGTAAACAGGTAGGCATGGCCAATGCGCCCGGCGGCGATCTGGTTTTGCAGGGCCGTTACGATGGCTTCCTGGCCAACAACATCCGCAAACTTGCGCGGACGCCACTTGCGGTACAGCGCACGGTACAATGCAACCACCCCCTGTAAAATATTTTGCGGCATAGAAAAAGGGACAAGGCCCGCGCGGGGTGTGCCCCGCGGCTGCGCTGCTTTGCATACGAATGCGGACTGACCGCAGCACCAGGAGACCACCGCTTAATGCTGCTCGGTTCCCCGCCTGACATGGTTCACAGGGCTCCTGCGCACGGGGCCCACATCCGTATGCAAAACAGCGCAATATACAGCCCTGTCCGCTTTAAGTATTATACTATACCGTTTGGCAAATTGCAAGTAGCGGTTGGGGGCTGGGGCAGAAAGTTTTTGTTAAAAAGATTTGAATAAAAATCCAATTAAAAAGTTCCCTCTTCATCGTTTTAGGGCCATGCACATCCCTGTTTTACACCACCAACACCGAATCCACCTTTTTGCTGCAGAACGTTGCCATTACCAAGCCAGTGTGGACACCAGCGCCGCCGCCACAGCAGACAGCTGGAGTGATTATGAGGTAGAAAAGGCGTAACTCATTCTTTTATCTTCTTGATTTCTTCTTTCTTCAATTTTTCCAATTTCCTCATTTTTTATTTTTACACTCTTTTCGTTCCTATTTCGCCATTCCCCCTTTCCAAATAAAAACAGCAGCACACCGGCTTTCCTATTTTCCGGGAAACGGTGTGCTGCTGTTTTATTGCGTTATCGTATTTAATTTTTTCTTATAGCAAAATACCAGCTGAAACGTGAAAGTCAAAACTTGATTCAATCAGCCAAAAATCTGTTTGGCGTAATCGGCGCTGGCTTTGGCGTCCTTGGCATAAAAATCGGCACCGATCTGTTCGGCGTATGCCTTGGTCAGCACAGCGCCGCCCACCATGACCTTGCAGGGCAGGTTGGCCGCGTGCAGGGCTTCGATGGTGGCCTGCATGTTGGGCACGGTGGTGGTCATCAGGGCCGAAAGCCCCACCAGCGGCGCACCGGTCTGGCGCACGGCTTCCACCACGCGCTCCGGCGGCACATCGCGGCCCAGATCCAGCACGTCATAGCCATAGTTTTCCAAAATTACGCGCACAATGTTTTTGCCAATATCGTGTACGTCACCTTTTACGGTGGCGATCACAATACGGCCTTTGCTTTCACCCTGGCTGCCGCTGGCGGCAATGGCGGTTTTGATCACTTCAAAAGCGGCCTGGGTCGCCGTGGCGGATTGCAGCAGCTGCGGCAAAAAGATGGAGCCTTTTTCAAAGGCATCGCCCACCACATCCAGCGCGGGGATCAGCGTTTCGTTCACCACCTGCAAAGGCTCGCGGGTTTTCAGGGCTTCCCCTGCAGCGGCGCGGGCTTCGTTTTTCAGGCCGCGGCGCACGGCTTCAAACAGAGCATCGGCCCCTGCTGCACCACCCGCCGGGGCGGCGGCATCAGTTTTTGCCACCTGGGAGGTCTGCACCTGCACATTGGCATAAGCGGCAACGTAATCATTGCACTTTTCGTCCTGGCTGGTCAGCACACGGTAGGCGCGCACGGCGGCCATCATTTCCGGCGTGTTGGGGTTCATGATGGCAAGGTCCAGCCCGGCCTGCATGGCCAACGTCAGGAAAGTGGTATTCATGTAGCCGCGGCAGGGCAAACCAAAGCTGATGTTGGAAACACCCAGCACGGTGCGCACGCCCAGTTCCTTTTTGCACATGGTAATGGCTTTCAGGGTTTCGGCAGCGGCGCTCTGCTCGGCAGAAACCGTCAGCGTCAGGCAGTCGATGTAAACATCCCCGCGGGGAATGCCGATAGCATCCGTTGCGGCCACAATGCGCTTGGCAACCTCAAAGCGGCCCTCTGCCGTTTTGGGAATGCCGTGTTCATCCAGTGCCAGACCAACCACGGCGGCGCCGTACTTTTTGCACAGGGGCAGAATGCTGTCCAGCACCTTCTGCTCGCCGTTGACCGAGTTGACGATCGGCTTGCCGTTATAAATGCGCAGCGCGCGGGCCAAAGCATCTTTGTTGGAAGAATCCAGCTGCAATGGCAGGTCGGTGATGGATTGCAGCTCCCGCACCAGCATTTCCAGCGTGGCGGGTTCGTCAATATCCGGCAGACCGGCGTTCACGTCCAGCAGCTCGGCACCGGCTTCGGCCTGGGCTACGGCCTGGGCGCAGGCATAGGCGCTGTCGCCCTCCCGCAGGGCCTGCTGCAAGCGCTTTTTGCCGGTGGGGTTGATGCGCTCGCCCACCACGGTAATGCCGCTTACCTCCACGCAGCGCACGGGGGTACACAGGCGGCTGCGCACAATAGGGGTTTTGGCGGCGGGGGTTTTATCCTGGGTCAGCTCTTTCAGCAGGCGGATGGATTCCGGCTCAGAGCCGCAGCAACCGCCCAGCATGGAAATTCCGGTGGGCAGGTAGGCGGCCATCTCAGCGGCAAACTCCGCCGGGGTAATATCATAGCTGCCGTCCAGGTTCGGCAGGCCCGCATTGGGCTTGACAAACACCGGCATACCGGCGGGCACCACACGGCAGAGCCGCTGAGCAAAGGGCAGGATTTCCTTGGGACCCAGCGAGCAGTTGATGCCCACGGCGTCCGCACCAAGGCCGGCGGCGGTAATGCCGTAGCTTTCCACTGTGCAGCCGGTAAAGGTACGGCCACGGGCCTCAAAGCTCATCGAGGTAAACACCGGCAGGTCACAGTTTTCCTTTGCGGCCAGGATGGCAGCTTTCAGCTCATACAGGTCGGTCATTGTTTCCAGAAAGACGAGGTCTGCCCCGGCTGCGGCACCTGCGCGCACCATCTCAGCAAACTGGGCGCAGGCATCCTCAAACGGCAGGGTACCGGCCGGGGCCAGCAGCTCGCCGATGGGGCCGATATCCAGTGCCACCAGGGCACCGGTTTCCTGCGCGGCGGTTCGGGCACATGCGATGGACGCTTCGATCACCTGCTGCACAGTATAGCCGGTTCCCTTCAATTTACGAGGGTTGGCGCCAAAGGTGTTTGCCAGCAGGATATCCGCCCCGGCGCGGGCATAGTCCCGGTGAACGGCAGTGAGCACATCCGGCATGATAAAGGCGGCCAGTTCCGGCTTTTGTTCTGTGGTCAGGCCGCGCAGCTGCAGCTGGGTGCCCATGGCGCCATCCAGCATAATAAAGCGGCGGCGGGCAAATACTTCCTCAATTTTCACAGGTGGTTCCCCTCTTTCTGTATTCGCACTTTTCGCGCAGCAGGCAGTGCCCGCACCCGGCGCGGGCCCCCGTTACCGGGTGGTCCGCCACGCCAAGGATGGCTGTTACGCTTTTGCGCGGGGTCAGCAGATTTTCCGGCGTGACCGCCATGCCAAGGCCGCGCACGGTATCCAGCGCAATGGCAAACGGCTGCTGCAAAGTCAGCGGGCAGTCCCCATAGCCGGGGGAAAAACGCCCCGTCAGGTAGTGCCCCTGCGCCTGCACGCTGGTGCGGATCTCGGCTTCCAGCGCGTTGCACAGCTCTTCCATCACAGCGGAAGCCATCGCATCCACCACAGCGGCCAGGGCAATATCCGTCAGCTCCAGGCGGCGCATCAGGGTATCAGCCCCGCTGCCAAGGGTAACGGCCATCAGCACCATGGCATCGCAGCCGCGCAGGTGGCGGGCAATATCATTCCCGGCGTTGTGCAGCGGCAGGGCGGTCAGCGGCAGCTGTTTCCACACGCCGCGCGGGGTGGCGGCGGCGCGCAGGGCGTTCTCGGCTTTTTGCAGCAGCACCTGGGATGCAGCATCCGGCTGCCAGCCCCCTGCCCCAAGGTAGCGAAGGGTTTCGGCGTGGGTATCGTTTTGCGGGTAGGCTAATTGCACAGCGTTTCACTCCCCCTCTATGGGGCCAACAGGCCGATTACAGCAGGTCCTTGATGCCCTCATACACAGCGGCGGCAACCTTGGCGTCATTCATGGCATACAGGTGCACACCGTCCGCGCCGCCCTCGATCAGATCTCGCAGCTGCTGCACGGCATAGTCAATACCGGCAGCATACAGGCTTTCGGGGTCGTCCTGGTAGCGGGAGATCATGCGGGTAAACTCCGAAGGCAGGCTGGCGCTGGAAAGTGCCACCGTGCGCTCGATCTGGCTGCGCTTAACGATGGGCATAACACCGGCAGACACCGGCAAAGTGATGCCTGCGCGGCGGGCCAGGTTCAAAAAGCGATAAAAGTGCATATTATCAAAGAACAGCTGGGTCAGCAGGTGGGTGGCACCGGCCTCCTGCTTAAAGCGCAGGTTGGCAACATCCTGGGCCAGGGTAGCGGCTTCGGGGTGGCCTTCGGGGTAGCAGGCAGCGTGGATATCAAATTCCGGCTGGGTCTGCCACACAAACTGGGCCAGGTCGCTTGCGTGGGCAAAGTCCGGGCTTTCGGGGCGGGTGGGGGTGCGGTCGCCGCGCAGGGTCAGCACGTTGCGCACACCGGCGGCATTCAGCTGGTCCAGCAGCTGGGCGGCCTTTGTCTTATCGCTGCCCATGCAGATCATGTGGGCCAGCGGCTCTACATTCAGGTCGTTTTTCAGGAATTCGGCCACTTCCACAGTGGAAACGCCGCCCGTGGAGCCGCCTGCACCGTAAGTAACGCTGATAAAATCCGGGTTAAGGGTGCGCATGGTGCGCAGGGTGTCCTTCATTTTACCAAAGTTGGCGGTCTGCTTCGGGGGGAAGCACTCGATGGAAAACACGCAAGGCTTGCGCTTGAACATCTGGGAGATCTGCATAGGATTCATCCTCCTGTATTTTTATTACTTTCCTCTATTTCTACCCAATTAAAACTTTTGGGGCGTGCGGGAACACTTTCCTGCCGACTTACTGGGGTCAGGCACACAGAGTCAGGCTGCCGGGGGTTACGCGGCGGGAGCCAGCTCTTCGTCCGGCTGTTTTGCCGTCTGCACAGTAAAGCTGCCGTCCGCCTGGGCGGTCACGGTCACCGTGCCGTACAGGTCGGTGCGGTAAAAGTCAATGCCCTCATCCTGCATTTCCTGGATGACCTCGCGGTGGGGGTGGCCGTAATCATTGTTCAGGCCGCAGCTGGCAACCACAAGCTGGGGCTGCACCTGCCACAGCAGTGTTTGGGTGTTGGATGTGGACGACCCATGGTGCCCGGCCTTGAACACGGTGGACCGCAAGCGGAACGGATATTGCTCCGCCAGGGCGGCTTCCTCGTTGCGCTCTGCATCACCGGTATCCAAAAAGGTAAAGTTCCCGGCTTCAAACCGCAGGCAGAGCGACATATCATTTGTTGCATCGTCACTGCCCGCCGTATCGGTATCCACACCGGGCAGCAGCACGGTCAATGTGCCGGTGCCGATGGTGTACTGCTGGCCGGTATAGGCAGTTTCCACCGGTACGCCGCATTCCTGGGCGGTTTGCAGGGTGCGCTGGGTCTGGCCGGTCACGTCAGTTTCGCTCAGGTCGGGGGTCAGCAGGGTCTGCACATCAAAGTTCTGCAAAACGGCCTGCATGCCGCCCACATGGTCGGCATGGGGGTGGGTCATCACCAACAGGTCCAACTGGCTTACGCCATAGCTACGCAGGTCCTGCACAAGGTTCTGCCGGGCATCCTTGGGGCCTGCATCAATCAGGCAGGCCGCACTGTTCTGCAAAATCAGCACGGCATCCCCCTGCCCCACATCCAGGAACACCACTTCGGTTTCCCCCTCCGGCAGCGGGGCTGTGGTTTCGCTCTGGCTGGGTTCCAGGCCAACCCATTGGTAAATCTGGTCCCAGCTGGGCACAAAACCGTTGCCGCCGTAATTTTCGACCACATACAAGGCAACGGCGATGAGAACAGCGGCCACAATGGTCCACACCTGGGGGCGGCGGTAGGAATGGCGGCAATACCTGCGCCGCCGGTATTTACTCACCCTGGCCCAGCTGGCGTTCCTGCCACTGGGCGCGGGTCAGCAAAACGGCACGGGGCTTGGCGCCCTCATAGGGGCCGATAATCTTTTCCTGTTCCATCTGGTCCATGATGCGGGCCGCACGGGCATAGCCCAGCTTGCAGCGGCGCTGCAAAAGGCTGGTGGATGCCTGCCCGGCTTCGATGACGCATTCCACCGCCTGTTCAAACATGGGGTCGCGGCTGCCGCTGTCATCGTCCGAATCGGAGCTGCTGCCCTTGCCGCCCTTTTCGGCCACGGCACGGCGCTCCATCTCGGCAATCATCTCTTCATCATACTGGGCGCTGGAAGTGGATTTGATAAAGTTCAGCACAGCGCTGATCTCTTCATCCGTCACAAAGGTACCCTGCACACGCACGGGCTTGGAAGCACCGACCGGCAGGAACAGCATATCGCCGTTGCCCAGCAGCCTTTCGGCGCCGCCGCTGTCCAGAATGGTGCGGGAGTCGATCTGGCTGGAAACTGCAAATGCAATACGGCTGGGGATGTTGGCTTTGATCAGGCCGGTGATAACGTCCACGCTGGGGCGCTGGGTTGCCACAATCAGATGGATACCGGCCGCACGGGCTTTCTGGGCAATGCGGCAGATATAATCTTCCACCTCTTTGCCGGCAACCATCATCAGGTCGGCCAACTCGTCAATGATAATGGCGATATAAGGCAGGTGTTCCAGCACATCGGGGTGCTGCTTGGCCAGCTTGTTATAGCTCTTGATATCGCGCACATTGTTTTCGGCAAACAGCTTATAGCGGCGCTCCATCTCGGCCACACTGGCCCCCAGGGCACCGGCGGCCTTGCGCGGCTCGGTCACAACGGGCATTAACAGGTGGGGAATGCCGTTGTACTCAGCCAGTTCCACCACCTTGGGGTCGATCAGAATCAGTTTGACATCTTCCGGACCGGAGCGGAACAAAAAGCTGATGATGATCGAGTTGACGCAGACGGATTTACCGCTGCCGGTGGAGCCGGCGATCAGCAGGTGGGGCATTTTACACAGGTCCGCCACCTGGGCTGTACCGGCAATATCTTTGCCCAGCGCCATGGTCAGTGGGCTGCGCATGTTGATGTAGTTCTGGGATTCAAACACCCCGCGGATGCTGACGGTAGACCGGATCTTGTTGGGCACCTCGATACCGACGGCGGGTTTGCCGGGAATGGGGGCTTCGATACGCACACCGGCGGTGGCAAGGTTCAGGGCGATATCATCCGACAGGCTGGTGATACGGCTGACCTTGATGCCCGCCTGGGGCTGCAGCTCATACCGGGTCACGGAAGGGCCGCGGCAGATATCCAGGATATGGGTCTTAACACCAAAGCTGTCCAGCGTGTTCACCAGGATATCGGCGTTTTTCTTCATCTCGGCGGCCGCGCCGCGTTCATCTTCCGGCTTGGCCGCATTGAAAAGGTTCAAAGATGGGTAAGTATACGGCGGGAACTCCTCTTTGGCCTGGGCGGCAAAGGCTGCCGTAGCTTCGCTGCTGGCATCCTCGTCCGCTTCGCGGGCTGCGCCGGCGGGTGCGGTGGCTGCCGGGGCGGCAGGGGCTTTCGCCATTGCTTTGGCCACGCTGGGCGGGCTGGAAATGGGAGCCGAAGCCGAATTGCCCATGCTGGAAGATACCCGCAGCCGGTTGGGGCTGCCGGGGCGGCGTTCATCCGTTACGCTGTATACTTTAGGCGCAGCGGCGGCAGGCTGGGCCGCGGGCTGCGGTGCCGGGGCCTGCACGCTGACCCGCCCGGTGAGCAGATCCGATACCGGAATTCCGGCGTTCCAGGCAGCCTTGGCTGCATCGAAACCGCCCTGGTCAAAGCTGCCGCCCAATGTGGGGATGGCTGTAACAGGGGCAGGCGCTGGCTGGGTGGGTTCCGGCACCAGCGGTGTTTCAAAATTATCCGCGCTTTCGCTGCTGCCAACGTCATCCGGTTCCGGCAATTCCTCTACCGGCTCCAGCGGGGTGGAAAAATCTTCCACCGAGGCGGCAGGTGCGTTATCATCCGGTTCCGGGGTCAGCGGAGTTTCAAAACTTTCCGCTTCATCCTCATCGGGCAGGCCCACATCAGCACCGGCCACGGGGGTATCCCGCCCAGTCACGGCGCGCTGGATCAGGTCATTCAGGCTGTCTTCCTCCACCGGGGCTTCCTCAGCCTGCTGGGCTTCCGGTTCCAGGTGCAGCTCAAAGCTTTCTTCCTGGGGCTGGGGTTCCGGCTGGGGCGCGGGGTACTTGCGATGATTCAACTGCTCCAGCGGGTCAAGGCCAAAGGTGCCGCCGGGGCCGATATCAATTTTCTGCAGCGGGTCATGCTGCACGGCGTTCTGCAAAGCGCGCTGGGAAGCATCCGGCCCCAGGTCCACATCAAAGTCCGAACGCTGGGCGGGCGGGGCAAAGCTTTGGGTGTGCTGCACGCCTTGGGGCGCAGCCTGGGCACGCTGCATATCGGGGTATGTTGCGGTGCCGGGCTGCGTATACGCCTGCTGGGGCTGGGCCGCCGGCTGGCCGGCCTGCGCTGCGGCGGCTGCCTGGTCGGCAGGGTTTGCCTGGGCCGCATTGCGGCGGGCGGCTTCCTCCTGTTCCAGATAGGGGGCCACATCAAAGGGGCGGCGGGTGCCAGACTGCGGCGTGGCCGGAGACTCACCGGCCATGGGCGGCAGGCTGCCGGTCAGGTTTTCAAGGGATTCTTCCTCCGCTTCATGGCCAAACAGCTGGGTATCATAAGCGGTTTCTTCCTCCGCACGGGCGGCGCGGCGGGCTTTGAACTCCTGAATATAATAGCTGATGAACTGCACCACATCCACCGGGGTAACGGCAAAAAACACCATCAGCCCCATCAGGATGACAATAATCATGACGATATTGGCACCGGGACGGCCACAGACGGCCAGCAGCGATGCGCCGATGGGCACGCCCAGCACACCGCCGGTCCAGAACTTGCGCTGCCCCCAGGCAAACAGCATCTTGACGGTCTGCCAGGGGTTATCCCCTACCTTAAAGTCCGAGAAGATGACCGCCGTACCGGCCAGCAGCACCGCCAGCAGCACCACCTTGCCAATGAAAGTGCCCACATGGTAACCGGATGCCAGCAGATAGGCCAGATACAGCAAAAACGGGCCGACAAAATATGTAACCACGCCAAAGGTGCCAAACAGCCAGCTGCGTAGAACATTCCAGAAGCTCTGCCCCGGCACCAGCACCAGCGCAATGGCCAGAATGCCAAACCCGGCCAGCACCACGCTGCGGATCAGGTTTTGCTGCTGGGCGCGGCGCTGTTCCAGCCTGGACATCCGCTTTTTGCTGCCGGAGGCCGAACTGTTGTGTCTGGCCCCGGAGCTGCTGCTTTTACTGCTTTTGCTGCCGGAGGCGCGGTATGTGTTTTTACTGCTTTTTCCGTTTTTGGCGGAACTTGAACGTGCCATGCTCTCCCTACCTCTTTACTATAATATGCGTATATTCAGGCTGCCCTGTTCAGCGGGCAGCCATTGTTGATTTGCTTTGGCGCGGCGGGCCCTGCCCCCGTTTTGAACGAAAGTTCGTTCGCCTTTTATCTGGCAGCGGGCGGCCATTAAACAGCATCCGGCGGCCCTGCATAAAGAGACTTTCCGCGCAGTGATTTTATCTGCCATCCGCCACGGCGGCTGTGCCGTGCTGTTTTGGGCAGGGGCATACTGCCCCTTATAGCATAAGGTATATTGTAGCATGAAAACGCCCGCTTGTAAAACCCCTTTCTCTTTCTATTTTCATCAAAGCCTTTCCGCCCACTGGCGGGCAGCGCCCCCTCAATATCCGGTTTTCCCGGCGTCGATTTCGGCATACAGGTAGCGCAGCGCATCGCCCAGGTTGCCGATGGCGTCGATCAGCCCCTCTTCCACAGCCTGTTCCCCGCCCAGCACGGTACCCATATCCATCACCAGCTCCCCGGTATTGTGCATCAGCTGGGTAAAGCGCTTGGCGCTGATGCCGGAATGCCCCGCCACAAAGCTGACGATGCGCTCCTGCATCTGCTCAAAATAGCGCAGGGTCTGGGGCACCCCCAGCACCATGCCGGAGTGGCGCACCGGATGCACCGTCATGGTGGCGGTGGGCACAATAAAGCTTTTGCGGGCCGAAACCGCCAGCGGGATACCGATGGAATGCCCGCCGCCCAGCACCAGCGTTGCGCTGGGCTTGCTGACGCCGGAGATCAGCTCCGCCAAAGCGAGCCCGGCTTCCACATCGCCGCCCACGGTATTCAGGATGACCAACAGCCCCTCAATGGCAGGGTCCTCCTCAATATCCACCAGCTGGGGGATCACATGCTCATACTTGGTGCTTTTCTGGTTATCGGGGGCCAGGCTGTGGCCCTCAATGGTGCCGATCACCGTCAGGCAATAAATGGCATGGCGGCCCTTGGTGGCGGGCACAATGCCGCTGTCCGTGATCAGGTCATGTTCCAGCCGCATGCGCTCCACATCCTTGGCGTCCTTGGCAGCATGGGGGGCGGGCTGTTGTTTTGGGGTACGGTTTGGCATGGCGGGGGTCCTTTCCTTCCGACAAAATCGGTGCGCCGGGCAGTGCAAAACCCGGCTATACCCTGACAGTATGCCCCGCTGGTACGCTTTTTTATGCACAGAGGGGCGCGACTGGGCAAAAAAAGCACGGAAAAACTTAGATAAAAAATTGACAATCGGCACAAGATTGATTATACTTTTACTAGAATTTACATCGGAATCACACAAGAGGCAGGGTGTTCCCTTTACCCCTGCCCGGAGAACGGGAGATTAGTCTTTATGTCATCAACAATGCAAAACAAAGCATCGTTGCCCGTGATCAAGCGGCTGCCCAAATATTACCGCTACTTGAGCAACCTGCAGGCAGATGGGCGTGATAAAATTTCTTCCAGCGAGCTGGCCCGCATGATGGGCACCACCGCCAGCCAGGTGCGGCAGGATTTCAACTGTTTTGGCGGTTTTGGCCAGCAGGGCATCGGCTACAAGGTGGATGTGCTGCTTACCGAGATTGGCAAACTGCTGTTTGGCAACGGCGAGCTGCTGCCTACCGTGCTGATCGGCGCCGGCCGTCTGGGCACGGCGGTTTCCAGCTTTATCAGCCGCGATACCAACGGCTACAAGCTGATTGCCGCGTTTGATATCAACCCCGCCCTGGAGGGCAAGGAGATCAGCGGCGTAACCATCCGCCCGCTGTCCGAGCTGGAAAGCTTCTGTGCGGCGCACAAGCCGGTGGTCGCCGTGCTGTGCGTGCCGCGCCAGAGCGCCATGGACCTTTCGGACGAGCTGGTCCGGCTGGGTATTCAGGGCTTCTGGAACTTCAGCCACTATGATCTTTCGGTCGTTTATCCGCAGGTCACAGTGGAAAACGTCCATTTGGGCGATAGCCTGATGAGCCTTGGCTACCGGTTGCGCAACCATGATGAATAAAAGCCGGGCACACAGCACATGACTGTTTCCGGCGGGGTGTACCCCAGCGCCTGCCCTGGCATGGGTGCAGGATCCTGTGGTACACCCCGATTTTCATGCTGTTTTTCACTTTATTTTAATAAGGAGCCAAACATGGCAAAGCTATATTACCGTTACGGCGCAATGAACAGCGGCAAAACCACGGCGCTTTTGCAGGTTGCTTTCAATTATAACGAACGCGGCATGCGGGTGCTGATTCTGAAAGCCAGCGTGGACACCAAAGGCGGCGATCATATTGTTTCCCGCCTGGGGGTCAGCCACAAGGTGGATGTGCTGGTCAGCCCGGACATGGACATCCTGGATATCGTCCGGGCCGATACCGCCGCCCATGGCAGCGCCCCTGCCTGTGTGCTGTGTGACGAAAGCCAGTTCTTTACCCCGGCGCAGGCCGAGCAGCTGTTTTTGGTCACGGTGGACCTGAACATTCCGGTCATCTGCTATGGGCTGCGGGCGGACTTTATGAACCGCGGTTTCCCCGGTTCCACCCGCCTTCTGGAGCTGGCCCATACCATCGAGGAGATGAAAACCATCTGCGCCTGCGGCCGCAAAGCCACCTGCAACGGCCGCAAGGTAAACGGCGAGTTCGTGTTTGAGGGTGCTCAGGTTGCGATTGACACAGTGGATGCTGTAGAGTATCAGAGCCTTTGCCCCCAGTGCTGGTACCGGGAATACCGCGCTTTCCTGAAACGCCACCCCGTGCACCAGTGATCCATTCTTTTATTTCAATCTGTGTTCCGCCCTTTTATATAAGGCAACACCGCACAATTCCCGCCTTGCGGCTTAAGCACCGCTCCGGCAGCT
>ERZ1026971.828-NODE-828-length-13501-cov-7.314740_pt1 | contig 13501 bp, 13 predicted proteins | sample MGYA00519294_ERZ1026971 | MGnify/ENA primary metagenome ERZ1026971 (study PRJEB26926, sample SAMN06164664) | human gut metagenome | biome: ENVO:00009003; feature: ENVO:2100002; material: ENVO:00002003 | host: Homo sapiens | place: USA | collected 2012 ... | reverse complement strand
TCTACACTCGACTAGTCGTCGGCAGCGTCAGATGTGTATAAGAGACAGACCGTGTACTGTATAAAGACAGGAGATAGAAAAATGGAATTCTGGGATATTTACGATGCAGATAAGAAACCGACGGGACGTACCATGAAACGGAATGACTGGTGTCTGAAAGATGGGGAATATCATCTGACAGTCCTTGGCGTGGTTGCAAGGCCGGATAAAACCTTTCTGATCACCAAACGTGTGATGACAAAAGCCTGGGCTCCGGGCTGGTGGGAAGTTTCCGGTGGCGCTGCCCAGGCAGGTGAGGGATCCAGGGAGGCAGTGCTCCGTGAGGTAAAAGAAGAGACAGGACTGGATGTAAGAGAGGCAGAGGGAGGATATCTTTTTACCTATAAAAGAGAGAATCCTGGTGAGGGAGATAATTATTTTGTGGATGTGTACCGTTTTGTGATGGATGTGCAGGATAAGGATCTGGAACTTCAGACTGAAGAAACAGACGGATATATGTTTGCAACTCTGGATCAGATCAGGGCGTTTGCGGCTGAGGGAAAATTCCTGCATTATGACAGCATTAAGAGGGCATTTGAGTTCTGAGAGAAGCTGAGTATGATGAACTTAAGCTGTGTCTGGGTCCTGCTGAAAGTTGCTTACTGTTTGTGTGAGAGCAAAACGATGATCGTGGCAATGGGAAATATAAGAATTTCTGACTGATTTTCTATACAGATATAAAACAAGTGTTGTTTTCTGTGGATTTTTATTTTTAAAAACGTTGTTTTCTGCCTTGTTTTAGAAGAATTGTATTGACATTAAAATGGATAAATAGTAAAATTTATCGTAGGGAAATTGTAAGCCGGATGAACAAAATCCGGCTTATCGAATATTAAATCGATTGAAAAAACTATGGTATTGATTTTGACAATGCCATATTACGAAATTTTTGAAAGCGAGGAATCATCATGGCAGATGAACATAAAGACCAGATCAGAATCGTACAGGAGACCGTAGCCGGTAAGGAGATCACATTTGCCCATATCATGGGTGGTCCGGCACCGATCATATATCAGAAGCTTGGACTGAATCCACAGGTGGACTATGGATCATCTGCGATCGGAATCATGAATATGACACCTTCCGAGTCTGCTGTGATCGCATCCGATATCGCAGTGAAGAGTGGTAATGTATATCTTGGTTTTGCAGACCGTTTTACAGGAACTCTGATCATAACGGGAGAGATTTCCGATGTGCAGACAGCAATGGAAGAAATCGTGGACTATTTCCGTGATACCCTGGGATATGTGGTTTGCAAGATCACCAAGAGATAAGGAAGTGCACCATGGAAGAAAGGATAACGAAGGAAGAACTGCTGGAGCGGCTGTTTCATGATGATTATGAGAACCTTAAGGGAAAAAGACTTCGACTGACCCGGGTGCGTGTACCTGGAAAAGAGCTTTCTTTTGCACATGTTTTTACACCAAGTGATAAATCTGTCTATGAGAATCTTGCGTTACATATCGGTGTTCATGAAGGCGAGGACCATAGAGGAGATGCGATCGGTATGGTCAGAGTCACACCCTGGGAGGCGATCGTAGTTGCGGCAGATGTTGCAGTGAAGGCAGCTCACGTGGAAGTAGGATTTATGGATCGTTTCTGTGGAACGCTGATTCTGACAGGCGGTTTTACGGAAGTGATGACAGCTGTGGAAGAAGTGGTGCGTTTTTTCCATGAGACATTGAAGTTTGATGTCTGTGAGATCCACAGAAGCTGAGGCAGGACGGGATAATAAATGAAAAAAATTTTTCTGATGGGTCGAAGTGAAGCCGGCAAGACATCCCTGACACAGGCACTTAAAGGGGAAGAACTTCATTATCATAAAACCCAGTATACCAACACAAATGAAGATACCATTGATTCACCGGGAGAATATGCGGAGTCCAAGCATTTCAGCGTGGGGCTAGCCTGTTTCTCTTTTGAGGCAGATGTGATCGCCATTGTACAGGCGGCTAATGAGCCATTTAACCTGTTCAGTGACGGAAGCAGGAATTTCCTTCTCCGCCCGCTGATCGGGATCATCACCAAGGTGGATTCTCCCCATGCAAATATCCCCATGGTCAGACAGTGGATGGAGAACATGGGCTGTGAGAGAATCTTCATGGTAAACAATAAAACAAGAGAAGGAATCAGTGAGCTGATGGATTACCTGAAAGATGATCTTCCGAAGCTTACACTGGAACAGGCGAAATTCAAGCAGAGTCTTGGACTGAATGAATGGGATCCCATGCCGGAGGGAGTGGAATATCCGGAATCGATACGGTAAGGTTGGGACATGACATTAACCGGATCAAGCAGTTATTCGGTTATGAGCAAGTAACGAATGCGGATGATTTTATCCGCTTGACTTACAGATAATTAAGAAATTAAATGCAGAACATGGCTGGATGGATGTTCTGCATTTTTTTGTAATAAGTCTCCACCAGCGGATGATTGTTTTTCACAATCCTGCAGGGGACTTCCCTGATTCGGTTAATTAATACATTGAATAACAAAAAGAGAATGCCTGATATAAGATTTTTTCTATAATGGGAAATTACAAAGAAAGAAGGTATATATATTATGAGAGAAGTAAAAGCAGTGACCATCACAAAAGAGGAATTCGCGCCATACGGAACATTTTATGACATGACTCATCCCGACGGATATCCACTTCAGGGCGAGATCCACAAATTCTATCCGGACCGCATTTCCGGAACAGCCATGGGCAGCATGGCATTTTCACCCATCGAAGTAAAAAAGGACGATCGGATCGTAAAATGTGCAGAGTATCACACAACCACCTGGGAAGGTATCGTAGCGCTGGACGACGATATGATCATCCACGTAGCCCCTGCATCCGCCGGAACCCCTGTCCCACAGCTCGCAAAAGCATTCCTCGTACCAAAAGGTTCCATGGTAAAGATCAACGCTGCAATCTGGCACTTATGCCCTCTGCCGGCAAACAATGAAGTACTCCACGCCATGATCATTTTGCCGGAATGCACTTATGCAAACGACTGTACAGTGGTGGAGTTTGAGGAGAAGGACTGGTTTAAGATCGTGACAGACTGAGGGAATTTTATGAGTGAAACTGAAGAAATCATGTCTGCATGCAGTCTCTGTCCAAGAGACTGTCATGTAGACAGAAATGCCGGTAAAAAAGGATTCTGCGGGGAAGATAAAACGGTTTATCTTGCGAGAGCGGCACTTCATATGTGGGAAGAACCTTGTATTTCCGGAAAGAAAGGATCCGGGGCAGTGTTTTTTTCCGGTTGCGGACTGAGGTGCTGCTTCTGTCAGAACCATGATATTGCCATTGGAAGCAGAGGATTGGCGGTAACGGTAGAGCGTTTAAGTGAAATTTTTCTGGAATTGCAAGAAAAAGGTGCCGCCAATATCAATCTGGTGACGGGAGCACATTATGTTCCACAGATTGTTCAGGCGCTGGATCAGGCCCGTATGGAAGGAATGGATCTTCCGGTTGTATATAATTCCAGCGGTTACGAAAAGACTGAAACACTGAAAATGCTGGAAGGGTATGTAGATATTTATCTTCCGGATATGAAGTATATGGAAACAGATCTGGCAGAAAAATATTCTCTTGCGGCAGACTATCCGGATATTGCAAAGGCAGCTGTTGCGGAAATGGTGAGACAGACAGGTCCATGTGAATTCGGAGCAGATGGTTATATCCGAAGGGGAACGATCGTCCGGCACCTGATCCTGCCGGGACATACCAGAAATTCAAGGGAAGTTCTGAACTACCTTCATGAAACTTATGGAGAAAATATTTATATCAGCATCATGAACCAGTATACACCAGTAAGAAAATTTGAAAAGTTTAAAGAGCTGAACAGAAAAGTAACAAAGCGGGAATATGAAAAAGTTCTGGATGCTGCGGTAGATATGGGAATTCAAAATGGATTTATCCAGGAGGGGGAAACTGCTTCCGAAAGTTTCATTCCGGAATTCGATTATGAAGGGGTGAAAAAAAATACCCCATAAATGGAAGGAGGCCGGTACTCTCGTACCGGCGCGTATGAAAAAGAAAAATATTATAGAAAGCTCATCACTTTCTATGGCTAATAATATACAGGAAAAATGTGAAGAAAGTGTGTCTAACATTTGAAATAAATGTGAAAAAATGCGATTTATGACGTAAACATGACAAAATATGCTTGCAGTGAAATGGATATGAGTAAAAAGTGAAAGAGATCCGCGAATGTCCGATCGAGGGCGGCGGGAAACAAAAACCGGAGAAATGGGAAAAACCCATGTTTCTCCGGTTATATTTTTTATCAGAATTTTTTCCAGGTTTCCCGGAGGAAAAGAATCAGAATCGGGAACAACTCCAGTCGGCCGGCCAGCATATCGAAAGAAAGGACCAGCTTGGACAGCGGAGAAAAGATCCCGAAGTTTCCGGTAGGACCGATCAGGGAAAGACCGGGACCCACATTGTTTAAAGTGGTGACTACGGCTGTGAAATTTGTTACAAGATCAAATTCATCAAAACTGATGATAAAGATAGATGCAGCCACGATCATCAGATAAACGATCATATAAATATTGGTGGCACGCATAACTTCGTGAGACACCGCTTTTCCGTCCATTTTGATCTTTTTTACTGCATTGGGATGCAGATAAAGATGCAGTTCCTTGCGGACGGATTTTGCAAGAAGCAGAAGACGGGAAATCTTGATTCCGCCGCCTGTACTGCCGGCACAGGCACCACAGAAGGTAAGCAGTACCAGGATCGTCCTGGATACCGCAGGCCACTGGTTAAAATCCGTAGTGGCATAACCGGTGGTGGTGATAATAGAACCAACCTGGAAAAATGCCTGCTGAAGTGCTTCCCACACATTGTCAAACAGATGCCGGACGTTGAAAGTGATCATCAGGGCAGAAGCGATGATCACAAAGAAATAGCAGCGGACCTCTTCAGATTTCAATGCCTGAGAAAACTTCCTGGTGAGAAGAAGAAAATAGACATTGAAGTTTACGCCAAACAGGATCATAAAGATAGTGATGACGATCTGAATATATAAGCTGTAACTTCCCATACTGTCGGATTTGATTCCGAACCCACCGGTTCCGGCAGTTCCAAATGCTGCACAGAGACTGTCGTAAAGAGGCATCCCCCCAAGAAGCAGGAGGATGATCAGTGCAACAGTGAGTGCAATGTAGATCTTGTACAGGATCTTGGCAGTTGACTGGACTTTTGGAAGAAGCTTTCCTACGGAAGGACCGGGGCTTTCTGCCTTCATAAGGTTCATATGATAGCCACCTGCAAGCGGAAGCAGTGTCAGGATAAATACCAGAACACCCATACCACCGATCCAGTGGGAAAAACATCTCCAGATATTGATGCTGTAAGGCATCTGTGATGGATCGGAGAGAATACTGGAACCGGTTGTAGTGAAACCGGAAACAATCTCAAAAAAAGCATCAATGGGATTCGGGATAGCCCCGCTGAGCACAAACGGCACAGCACCGACAATACTGAGGACGATCCAGCTTAAAGCAGTAGTCACAAGGCCTTCACGGGCGTAAAACGCTTTCTTGGACGGTTTGCGGCTGACCAGTGGAACACCGATCGCCAGGCATGCCAGAATTGTGATCACAAAGGCGATTCCGGCTTTTTCACGGTAGATAAGGGCAGTGATGCCGGGAACCAGCATACAGACAGCCTCCACGTTCATGATCCATCCCAGGATATAAACAATAATTGAATAATTCATTTTTCAGTACCTCTATTTTGCAAGTATGTCTGTGATGTCACGGAGGCCTTTGTGAGTGGTTACAATGATGACCGTGTCGCCTACCTGAATGGTATCCTGACCACGGGGAATGCGGATGCGGCCGTTGCGGTTCAGGCATCCCACCAGAAGGTTCTTCCGGAGATTCAGTTCTGCAAGAGGAATGTCCGTTACGGCAGATTCCTCGCGGATGGCAAATTCCAGTGCTTCTGCATTGCCATCCAGAATATGATAAAGCGTTTCCACATTGCTTCCGATACTGTTCTGGGTGGCACGGACATACTGCAGAATGTAGTCGGCGGTAATATTCTTCGGATAGATGACGCTTCCGATATCCAGAGAGTCAATGACATCATCGAATTCCAGACGGTTGACTTTGGCAACCAGCTTGGCATCGGAAATACTCTTTGCAAAGAGTGCAAGGAAAACATTCTCCTCATCCAGATTGGTCAGGGTGACAAAGGATTCAGATTCTGTCAGTCCCTCTTCAAGAAGGAGAGAACGATTTGTTCCGTCGCCATTGATGATAGTTGCGTCTGGAAGCAGTTCGCTTAAGTGTTCGCAGCGGTCTTTGTTCTGCTCGATAATCTTGACACCGATCTTCATATCAAGAAGTGCGTGTGCAAGATAGTAGGAAATGGTTCCACCACCTACAATGATACAGTTTTTGACCTGATTGGTCTTGAGACCGATCTTACGGAAAAATGCCGCTGCATTAAGCGGAGAGGCCAGAATGGAAACCATATCTCCGTCGTGTATAATGTGATCACCACCAGGAATGGATACATTGTCACGGCTTTCAATCGCGCAGACCAGAATATCACTTCGGAAAGCATCTGAGATCTGGGAAACGCTCATTCCGTCCAGCTTGAATTCCGGGAGAACTTTAAACTTGAGAAGTTCTACACGGCCACGAGCAAAGGTGTCAATCTTGATCGCAGATGGAAAACGGAGAAGCCGTGAAATTTCCTGGGCAGCGGCAAGCTCCGGGTTAATGATCATGGTAACACCAAGACGTTCTTTGATGAATCCGATTTCTTTTTCATAAATGGGGTTACGGACGCGGGCGATAGTCTGGCAGTGGTTGGCCTTCTGCGCGATCAGACAGCAGAGAAGGTTCAGCTCGTCAGAAGCGGTAACTGCGATCAGGATATCTGCAGTATCAACACCTGCCTCCATTAAAGTATTGATGCTGGCACCATTACCGACGATTCCCATAGCGTCGATATTTTCGCAGAGATCATTGATCTTGTCGGCAATAACGTCGACGAGGGTGATATCAATATCCTCTGCCTGAAGCTGCTCTGCAAGATTTCTACCGACTTTTCCGCAGCCTACAATAATTACCTGCATAATTTCCTCCTTCAATAGCCGGTCAGGGCTACAAATCATAAGTAAAAGCGCCCATCCGTGTAAAGATAGGCAAAGATATTATAGCATTGTATATCTGATTTTTAAACAGTAATATTTTCCTGTATTTATAGAAAAAAATGATGGAAAGATAGAGATTTGTGAAGGAAAGTGAACATTACTGTTTTCACAAGTTTAAAAAACTGTCATAAAATATAGCGTGATCATGAATGAAAGGATTTCGCTTATGGATCGATTTCAGATGAATCGTTCAGGGTGCCGGCCATATCAGTATACCTGTGGCATGAATGGCGGAATGGCAGCCAGGAACGATCGTTCATCTTCAGATATGGCAAATCACGGTAACCAGAACGGGAACTATTGCAACAGCATGAAGAAAAATATGCCGAAGGAAACCTGTGGATGCAAAATGCCGGGAACCGGAAACAGCGCTGACCAGGAGATGTATTCGCATCTTAAATATCTGGTTCCGGCAATGGCTTATGTGCCATGCCAGGAATTTGCGCCTACGTTTGAGCTGAAAAAAGCGCTTCAGGTTGGAACAATCTTTCCTGAGCTTTGCAAGCCGTTCTGCGGCAGGAGAGGAGGCCGTAGATGATGTCCGGAAACTGTACTTCAAAAAAAGAACTGTTACAGTCCATTGATCAGGTAAGTTTTGCTATTGATGATCTTCTTCTTTTCCTGGATACACATCCAGGGGAAAAACGGGCGCTGGAGTATTTCAGCGAACTTTCTGCCAGAAGAAATGAACTTCTGGAAAAATATGCAAAACTTTATGGTCCGTTGACCATCGATACCGGAAACGACAGCAATCTTAACTCCTGGCAGTGGATGGAACAGCCGTTTCCGTGGGAACAGGAAGGAGGGTGCAGATAGTTATGTGGAATTATGAAAAAAGACTCCAGTATCCTGTAAATATCAAAACGCCCAATGCAAAACTGGCACAGTTCATCTCTAGCCAATACGGCGGTCCCGATGGCGAAATAGGCGCTTCCATGAGGTATCTTTCCCAGAGATTTACTGCGCCGAACCGGATGGTCGCGGCGGTGCTGAATGATGTGGGAACGGAAGAATTAGCTCATTTGGAAATTGTATCCACCATTGTCCATCAGCTGACAAAGGATCTTTCCATGGAAGAAATCGAGAACAGCGGACTTGGGCCGTATTATATTGACCACACGGTGGGAATCTGGCCGCAGGCTGCAGGTGGAGTGCCCTTTAATGCCTGCGAATTCCAGAGTAAGGGTGATCCGATCACGGATCTGTTTGAAGATCTGGCAGCAGAACAGAAGGCACGCTCCACCTACGATAATATCCTCCGGGTGGTGAAAAATATCCCGGAGGTTGCAGATCCCATCCGTTTCCTTCGGGCAAGAGAGGTAGTCCATTTCCAGCGTTTCGGTGAAGCACTGAGATCCGTGCAGGAGCAGCTGGATGCCAAAAATTTCTATGCCTTTAACCCGAGCTTTGATGCTCCGTGCAAAGCCTCCTGTGAAGAGTGATGGATCAGAGAAAAAATCTGTCTGACAGGAATCATATCTGAAATAAAAAGAGCTGCACAGCCGGCAGGGATCCTGCGGCTGTGCAGCTTTGAATTTGTTTTTGGGAAAAAGATGTTTGTAACCTGCATTTCTTGTTATGCGTCTTTTTTATCGTCTTTATGCAGATTCTTCTGTGCTGTGGAAAGCATAAGCTTGATCCTGTTCAGCTGATTTACTTCGCTGGCACCTGGATCGTAGTCGATGGCAACAATGTTGGCTTCCGGATGCTCACGGCGAACTTCCTTGATGACACCTTTTCCTACGATGTGGTTCGGCAGGCATCCAAAAGGCTGGATGCAGACGATGTTCGGGACACCGCCGTGGATGAGTTCCATCATCTCTCCGGTCAGGAACCATCCTTCACCGGTCTGATTTCCGGCAGAAACGATGGGCGCAGCCATTTTTGCAAGATCACGGATATCTGCGGCTGGTGTAAAGTGGCGGCTCTGCTCCAGAGCCTCATTTGCTGTTTTTCTCAGCCAGTCGATGGCTCTGAGACCAAGATTTGCGATGGTTGCCTTGGATTTCTTGAATCCAAGCTTTTCAACCTTGAAATTCTGGTTGTAGAAGCAGTAGCAGATAAAGTCAATAAGATCCGGAACAACCGGTTCTGCCCCTTCTGCCTCCAGAAGATCTGCCAGGTGGTTGTTGGCAGCAGGCAGGAACTTGACAAGGATCTCACCTACGATACCAACGCGAGGCTTTTTCTCATCGGAGATCGGGATCGTATCAAAATCATGGACCATCTCACGGCACATTTTTTTGAAGGTACCATGGCTGACGCTGCTGCCTGTTACGAAGGCAATGACGCGCTGCTCCCAGATTTTGTGCTTGCGGTTTACGATACCCTTTTCCAGCTCGTAAGGACGCATGCGATATACGCATTTCATCAGGATATCACCGAATACGGCACCGTAAACGATACGCCTGATCAGCGGCAGTGTCAGCTTAAAGCCAGGGGTGCTTTCCAGTCCGCTTAAGTTGAGGGAGATAACCGGAATCTGTTCCATGCCGGCTTTTTTCAGAGCACGGCGGATGAATGCGATATAGTTGGAGGCACGGCAGCCGCCGCCTGTCTGAGACATGATGACCGCAGTTTTGTTCAGGTCATATTTGCCGGAAAGAAGAGCATCCATGATCTGTCCCACAACCATCAGGGACGGATAGCAGGCATCGTTGTTTACATATTTAAGGCCCACATCAACAGCATGCTTGTTGTCGTTGGGGAGGACTTCCAGGTTATAGCCGGATGCTTTAAAAGCAGCCTCAAAGATTCCGAAGTGGAATGGAGACATCTGCGGGCAGAGAATGGTGTACTCCTTACGCATCTGCTTGGTAAAGGATATCTTCTCAATGGAAGCCGGATTGATGTTCCTTTTTTTATTCTGTGCCTGTTTTGCACGGATGGCAGCGATCAGGGAACGGATACGGATCCTTGCCGCACCCAGGTTGTTGACCTCATCGATTTTCAGGCAGGTGTAGATCTTGTCACTTCCATCCAGGATCTCATAAACCTCATCGGTGGTAACGGCATCAAGTCCGCATCCGAAGGAATTCAGCTGGATCAGATCCAGATCCTCTCTTGTTTTTACAAAATTTGCGGCAGAGTAGAGACGGGAGTGATACATCCACTGGTCGTTGACACGGATGGGACGCTCCAGATGTCCAAGGTGTGCAACGGAGTCTTCGGTAAATACGGCGATTCCGTAGCTGTTGATCATATCCGGGATACCGTGGTGGATTTCCGGGTCAATATGGTATGGACGGCCTGCAAGAACGATTCCGCGGCGGCAGGTTTCTTTCAGGTACTGCAGGGTTTCCTCACCCTTTTTCTGGATATCCGTATGTACGGCTGCAAGTTCTTCCCAGGCTTTATGGGCGGCAGCTTTTACCTCGGCGGCAGGAATGTCCGGGAATTCTTCCACAAGGCGGTTTGTAAGGATCTCTTCGGAAGTAAATGCCAGGAACGGGTTGCGGAAAGTGATGGACGGATCGTTAAGTTCGTCCACATTGTTCTTGATGTTTTCCGCATAGGAAGTAACGATCGGGCAGTTGTAGTGGTTGACTGCATCCGGGAACTCGTTGCGCTCGTAAGGGATGCACGGATAGAAGATAAACTTCACACCGTTACGGATCAGCCATGTGACATGTCCGTGAGCAAGTTTTGCAGGATAGCATTCGGACTCACTTGGGATGGACTCGATACCCAGCTCATAGATCTTACGTGTGGAAGTCGGAGAAAGCACCACCTGGTATTTCAGTTCGGTAAAGAAAGTATACCAGAACGGGTAATTCTCAAACATGTTCAGAACACGAGGGATACCGACCTGTCCACGGGATGCCTTGTCTGCGGAAAGTGGCTCGTAGGAAAAAATTCTCTTATATTTATAGTCGAAAAGGTTCGGGATATGATCCTTGTTCTTTTCTTTTCCAAGTCCGCGCTCACAGCGGTTTCCGGTAATATACTGACGGTTGTCTGAAAACTTATTGATCGTCAGCAGACAGTGGTTTGTACATCCCTGGCAGCGTGCAAGCTTGGTAGTGTAGGACAGTTTATTGATCTGTTCAATGGACAGCATCGTCGTCTGATAGCCGGCTTCGTGACGTTCGCGAGCAATCAGTGCGGCACCGAAAGCACCCATGATTCCGGCAATGTCCGGACGGGTTGCGTGGACACCGGCAATTTTTTCAAAACTGCGCAGAACGGCGTCATTGTAGAAAGTACCACCCTGAACAACAATATTTTCTCCCAGATCTTTGGCATCGGACAGTTTGATCACCTTAAATAATGCGTTTTTGATTACAGAGTAGGCAAGTCCGGCAGAGATATCGGCAACGGAGGCGCCTTCCTTTTGTGCCTGTTTTACCTTTGAGTTCATAAATACGGTACAGCGGGTACCAAGATCAATCGGATGTTTGGCAAACAGTGCTTCTTTGGCGAAATCCTGCACCGTGAAGTTTAAGGATTTTGCAAAAGTTTCAATGAAAGAACCGCAGCCGGAAGAACATGCTTCGTTTAACTGAACCGAATCTACGGTCTGGTTCTTGATCTTGATGCATTTCATGTCCTGACCGCCGATGTCTAAAATACAGTCAACTTTTGGATCAAAGAAAGCGGCGGCATAGTAATGGGCGACGGTTTCTACCTCGCCGTCATCAAGCATCAATGCAGCTTTCAAAAGAGCTTCCCCGTATCCGGTGGAGCAGGAGTGTACAATGTGCGCACTCTCCGGAAGCAGACGGTAAATTTCCTGAATGGAACGGATGGCAGTTGCAAGCGGGCTTCCGTTATTGTTGTCATAGAATGAATACAGAAGTTTTCCGTCCTCGCTGACAAGTGCGATCTTTGTTGTCGTGGAACCTGCGTCAATACCGAGATAGCAGTTTCCGGAATAGTTTTTCAGGTCACCGGTTTCTACATGATTGTTTCCGTGCCGGCTGGTAAAAGCATCGTAATCTTCCTGGCTGGCAAACAGCGGGTCCAGACGGGCAACTTCAAACTCCAGCTTAATGCCGGTGGAAAGACGCTGCTGCAGAGATCCTAAAGTGGTCTCTACGTCTTTTTTATAATTTAATGCGGAACCGATCGCTGCAAACAGATGCGAATTTTCCGGTGTAATTGCGTGCTCATCATCGAGATTTAACGTGCGGATAAACGCTGCTTTCAGTTCGGATAAAAAGTGCAGAGGACCACCGAGAAATGCCACATGTCCGCGGATCGGTTTACCACAGGCAAGTCCACTGATCGTCTGATTGACAACCGCCTGGAAAATAGAGGCAGACAGATCTTCGCGAGTTGCACCCTCATTGATGAGCGGCTGGATATCTGTCTTGGCAAATACACCACAGCGCGCTGCAATCGGATAGATTGCTTTATAATTTTTGGCATATTCATTTAATCCGGAAGCATCGGTCTGGATCAGGGATGCCATCTGATCAATGAACGAACCTGTACCACCGGCACAGATACCGTTCATACGCTGTTCGACATTACCGCCTTCAAAATAGATGATCTTGGCATCTTCTCCGCCGAGCTCGATTGCAACATCGGTCTGTGGCGCATAATGAGTGAGAGCAGTGGATACTGCAATAACCTCCTGCGTAAACGGAACCTCCAGATGCTTTGCAAGGGTCAGTCCGCCTGATCCGGTAATAACAGGAGAAACAGAAAGATCCCCCAATTCGTTGGATGCTTTGGCAATTAAGGACGCCAGTGTCTCCTGAATATTTGCAAAATGACGCTCGTAATCGGAAAACAGGATGTTGTCCTGTGAGTCGAGGATTGCAATTTTGACGGTGGTGGAACCAATATCAATTCCAAGTTTATGTAACTGCTTGTCACTCATAAATGTAACCTCCATGTGTAAGTAACTAAACTTATTATAAATAAGTATGATTTCAAAACAAAACCTAAAACATTATACGACAAGAATTGACAAAAGACAACGACTGAAAACATAAAGATTTTATAAAATGTTGGAAAGAACGTGCCGCTGCGTTGACAAGAGGGATTTGAAAACCGTATAATTGGTTGACAGAAAGGTCAGAAGTGACCGTAACCATACATACACTATTCTATGTAGACAGGAGACAGATTTATGAACTGGATGGATAAACTGGAACGCAAATGGGGACGACATGCGGTCGCCAATCTGAGCAGATATTTTGTACTTGCGCAGGTGATTGGATACGTGGTACAGCTGACGGCACCCGGACTCATGAGTTATATGAATTTTGATATGGGCAGTATTCTGCACGGACAGATCTGGAGCTGTCTCTTATACACATCTGACGCTGCCGACGACTAGTCGA
>ERZ1026971.819-NODE-819-length-13579-cov-5.312482_pt1 | contig 13579 bp, 8 predicted proteins | sample MGYA00519294_ERZ1026971 | MGnify/ENA primary metagenome ERZ1026971 (study PRJEB26926, sample SAMN06164664) | human gut metagenome | biome: ENVO:00009003; feature: ENVO:2100002; material: ENVO:00002003 | host: Homo sapiens | place: USA | collected 2012 ... | reverse complement strand
GGTCAAAACCAGTATGGCGCAACGGAACCGCTAATGGCACCGGCCTATGATTCCGTTGGCGCAACGGAGCCGTTGAACACGCCGGTGCAACACTTGCAAAGCGCCGCACCGTTTTTGCCTTTTACGGACGGCAACTATGGCGGGACAGAACCTTTGCATGTTCCGGTGGAGGATTTTTATGGCGTGACAGAGCCACTGGATATGCCGGACAACGGTAAGTACAGCGCAGCAGAACTGCAGGGAACGCCGACGCCAAACGGTTTCGGTGAGACGGAGCCTCTCGTTCCACCAAGTGGATATGTGCCGGGCTTTGTGCCTCCTAATCCGGCTTCGCTTATGCAGGATTTGTCTAATCACTCCGGTGATACGTGTGTTTTAATGCCCCAAATGCCGGCAGCTACCTTTTTTGTGGTGCGCACCGGTCAGTCCGTACCGATGCAGGGAACAGAATTTTCCATTGGCGCAGACCCAAGTTGCTGTAATCTGGTCTTACAAAATGATTATATCAGCAAGCGCCAGGTAACCATTTCTATTACAGAGGGCGGCTATACCGTTGTTGATCACGGCTCAACCAATGGTACAACGCTGAACGGTGCCAAGCTGCAACCCAATCGGCATTATCCCATGCGGTCCGGTGATCGGTTAATCTTGGCTAACGAGATCGTAGATTTTGAAATCCAGGGGGACTCCAAATGAATTATTTAATTGCGGCACAAACGGATATTGGCCCGGTCAAAAAGACCAATCAGGACAGCTACTGTATTCAAACCGCCCGGAGCAAGCGATATGGAAATTTGTTGTTTGCCGTAGTGTGTGACGGTATGGGCGGATTAAAAAAAGGCGAGGTGGCCAGCGCAACCGTGGTTGCACGCTTTACAGATTGGTTTGCGCAGAGCTTGCCGATTCTGCTCAGCCAGCGCACAATGGATTTTGCATTATTGCGCAAGGAATGGACCCATTTGTTGAATCGGCTCAATGCCGATATTGGCAATTATGGACTGGATCACAATATTTCTCTCGGTACGACTGTGGTGGCTGCACTTTGCATTGGCAATAAACTGTATGTGGTCAATATCGGCGACTCCAGATTATATAAGATACAAAATAATGTCTCGCGTCTCACGCAGGATCAATCCCTGGTGGCTCGGGAGATCAGCGCTGGAAAATTGGCTCCGGATCAGGAAGAAAAAGATACGCGGCGCAATGTACTTTTACAGTGTGTGGGCGCCTCTCATGTGTTGCAGCCGGAATTTTTAGAATACACATTGGAGTCCAATACGGTTTACCTGTTGTGTACAGATGGTTTTCGTCATGAAATCCAAGAGGAGGAGCTACTGGGACTGCTCTCACCGCGGGTGGTACGGTCTGAGCGCGGAATGCAAGATGTGTTAGTTGAGATTATCGGTCTGTTGCAACAACGGAATGAACAGGACAATATGACTGGTGTCGCTTTTAAGACAGTGCATTAAGGGGGGCAGTTATGGCAGAGATCGGATCCATTATAGATGGTAAATATGAAATTTTAACAGAACTGGGACATGGCGGTATGTCTGTTGTGTATTTGGCCATGGATCGACGCTTAAAAAAACAGTGGGCCGTAAAGGAAGCGAAGAAGAAACCGCCGGGCCAAAGCAATATTGTCGGTTTAACGCCGGTGTCAGAAGCAGAAATGCTCACAAAGCTGAATCACCCCAATATTGTGCGCATTGTGGACATTGTGGATCAAAACGATACGATCTACATTATTGAGGATTTTGTAGAAGGCAAATCCCTGGCAGAAGAAGTGAAGCACGGTCCATCTACACCGGAAGATGTGGTGCTTTGGGGCTCCCAGCTTTGCGATGTACTGGAGTATTTGCATACCCGGTCCCCAAAAATCATTTACCGAGATATGAAGCCGGCCAATGTGCAGTTGTTGCCGGACAGACAGCAGATCAAACTGCTGGATTTTGGGATAGCAAAGAAATACAAGCCGCAGAATGTGGGCGATACCACCAATGTGGGTACGCGCGGGTATGCGGCGCCGGAACAATTTGATGCTAAGGTGCAGTCGGATGCGCGCACAGATGTGTATTCGCTGGGCATCACGCTGCGTTCCTTGCTGATGGGAAAAACGCCGTATGATGTGGAATTTTACGACGATATTCGCAAGCAGAACCCGGCGGTAACAGACGGTCTGATTAAAGTGCTGAATAAAGCTACGGCGCAAAACCCGGCCAATCGGTATCAATCGGCGGCGGATTTTAAGTATGCGCTTCAGCATTATCATGACCGGGACGAGGCTGTCATTCGCATTCGACAACGCAAACTCAATGCCTTTCGCGGATTGATTGCTGCGGCTATTTCCTTTTTTATGATCGGTGCGATTTTGATGCCGCTTTCGTTTGTGGTACGCAATCACGATTATCAGGACAAATTAAGCAGCGGCAAGTATGAGGAGTGCATTGCTATTGACCCCACCCGGGCAGACGCTTATCAGGGCTATGTAGAGAGCGCCAGCGCAAACCAGTTGGCAACTTTACCGGACTATATTGGGCAATATACACAAATCAAGGACACGGAGGATCGTAATACGGTCGGCTTTGAAATTGCCCTGCGTGTGGAACTGAATAGCAACTTGGATAAGAAAGATGCGCTGGATAATGCCTGCAAATATTATCGTTCCTTTGCCAGTACAGATCCGGACAGCATTCGCATTTTGCCCAATCAGCCTTTTGATATTAAAAATGGCTTAGAATCTGTGGATATACCGGCGAGTATTGCAACAATTAAATTGTATTACGCCCAGATTTATCAGGCTGCCGCCAATTACAGCAACGACCCGGACGCCAACGGCGCAGCGAAAAATCTGGACGAGGTGATGAAAAATCTGCAAACCATTCGCAGCTTTTTGGAAGAGAACAAGGATCAGCTGGCCGCGTATGATGCACTTTATAACAGCGCCAATACCAGTGACGCAGAGTGCCAGGGTATATATGATTTTATGGTGAAAAGCCAGGCAAATTGTCTGATCGACAACAAAGCCTATTTCCTGCCCAAGCGAGCGGCAGCGCTGCAATGCTTCTTCGATGATAGCATCTCGCAAAAAGCAAAGCAGAATTTTAAGGAAAATACATAAGGAGGTAGTATTTATGTACAGTGCAATGATCGGACTTTCTATCTCTTTTATGGTGCTTGGCGTGATTTTAGCAATTACGGCCGTTTTTGTGTTCTTCAAGAAAAATATGGCCCAGGTGTACGACGCCCTGCTGGATCGTGGGTATCAAGAGCGGCTCCGGCACCACAAACATACAGCCGCTCCTGCTCCGGCAACTCCCAGTGGGCCTGCGGTGCAGCCCAGGCAGGTGCAACCTCGTACAGTACCTACCGGTAGTGCAGCGGCACCTGCCGGTGACCATAGCGGTAACACAATGCCACTTGATCAAAATGCAGCAGTGAAAACACCTGCGGAACACTCCGGTCAGACCACATTGCTGCAAGCAGATGCTCAGGCGGATTTTCAGATCATGAAGAGCCTGCGCTATGCGTACTCTAAAGAGATCATTGAGTGACTTCATATAAAACATAAATTAGAAATGGGGAAAGAATGATGAAAGCAAAAATCTTGCAAGTAAAAATGACTTCTAAAAAGGGATTGGCCTGTCTGTTAGCAGTGCTCATGTTGTTGACGGCTTTGCCTTTGGGTCTGGTGACCTCTGCCATGGCTGCCACCAAAGACTGTATGGTCGTGGAGGTGCAGGGCAAAAAGGTGTACTTCTTCGGTGCGGAAGCTTTGGAAGTAACCGACAGCAAGGTCGCTTACACAGCGGAAAGCGCAGAGGTGCCGACCATTTATGTGGATGGCGCGGTAGATCCGGCAGACGATGTGCGGATCAGTGACGGTATCATTGACTTTGGTACTTGGTTAGCCGATCAATCCGCTTGGGTAGGTGTGTTGTGTGACCCGGACGGTACTGTGACCGGCACAGAGCCGTCTGTGCAGCCGGATGCCCAGGCGCCAAGGGTGACTGTAAGTGGCAATCCCACCGCATGGGGAAAAGCTCCGGCCACACTGACGGTGCAGGCAGATGATGGTAACGGCTATGGTGCAGTTGCCTATCGGATGGATAACGGCCAGTGGCAAAAAGCGCCTGAATTCCGGGTGAAAGCAAACGGGACTTATACTTTTTATGCAAAAGACGCTGTGGGTAATGTGTCCACAGGTGAGACCGTAGAGGTGCAGTATGTAGATGCAAACGCACCTGAAATCGGTGTGGTGCTGGACCCGCCGAATGCGGGCGAACAGTGGTCAAACGATAAAGTAAAGGTAACCGTTACCGGTAAGGACAGCGAATCCGGCCTAGCAAAAAAAGCCTTTAAGATGGACGAAGGCCAGTGGCAGGAGACCGGCACATTTGTGATCCAAGATAACAAAGAACACAACTTTTATGTACGGGACGCTGTTGGCAATGAAGCAAAGCAGCAGGCAAAAGCGGACAAATACGATAACATTGCACCTGTGATTCAGAAGGTGCAGGTTAAGCTTGGAAACTTGGTCTTGAAGCAGGGCACTTACATTAGCGACAAAATCACATACACATACCATATTGACGCTACTGATAATGAAGGCGGTTCCGGTATTAAGTTTTTTAGCTGCAATGGCGGTAAAACATGGCAGACTTCCGGTGACTTTAAACTGAAAGGCGGAGAATCGTACGATTTTCGTGTTAAAGACCAGGCTGAGAACGAGTCTGCTGTTTTGCCCTATGTCCCTAATTATGACACCACGGTGCCAACAATCAATGATGTGCAGCAGAGCACGGATAAGCCTACCAACCAGGCCGTTACGGTTACGGTAACCGCCAATGATGTGCAGTCCGGTCTGAACAAATTCGGGGCATATAAGTTGGATAATGGCGATTGGCAAAAGGAGAATTCCTTTGATATCCAGGACGATAAAATACATACCGTATCTGTGCGTGACAATGCAAATCCGGAAAATGTGGCTGAAAAGAAAATTCAGGTCAAGAATTTTAATTCTACACCGCCGACTGTTACAAATGTAACGCTCTCAAATGTGGGTGCAGACGGGAAAGAGAATTGGACCAATGAACCGATTACCGCTACGGTAGAGGCAAAGGGAAATACCAATAATGCACAGGTGGAATTCCCGGTTGTTGCTTATAAGATGGATGACGGTGATTGGCAGTATATAGAGAAGAGCAAAACTGCAAATCAGTTTACGATTGAAGATAAAAAAGAGCATAAATTCTATTGCCTGGATAATGCCGGCAATGCGTCAAGTGCGTCTTCCTGTGCGGCGAAGCTTTATGACAAAAAAGCACCGGAATTAGAACCCAAAAAAACTCCGGAATTCTATCCAGTTGAATTTAGTCAAAGCAATAATGGTCCGTTTGCAAAATTCCTGAACAAGTTGTCTTTTGGCCGCTTCTTTAACAAAGAACTGAAGATTACGGTGTACGCCACAGATGGTGTGGATGAATCTAACAATGCCAGCGGTTTTTCAGATAAGAAAGTGCAGTCCTTGATTTTTAGGGACACAAACAACCAGGTGGTAACCACCATTCCGGCAAAAGTAACAAAAAGCGGCGAAGTGGGTAAGGCCGTATCCGCCGAGTTTACTGCAAAGATTACTGCCGAAGAACTGAAAAACTTTAAGGGCTCTCTGTATGTGCAACTGCAAGACCAGTTAGGAAATCGAACGGAAGAAATCCAGGTGACAACAGCCAATTCCAATTTGAATGATCTGACAGACGATCCGGAAAAATTTGGGGATTGTAATTTTGTATTAGAGAATAACGCACCGCAGATTTTGGCGGTGGGGCAGAATGCAGAGCTAAAAGCAGAAAATGCGGTTTCCGCTTCTTCCGGCACGACTGCCTTTAAGAATGACTATACCGTTTCTTTCCATGTATCTGATCAAAGAGAAAGCGGCGAGATCTCCGGTGTGGCCGGTGTGCGTGTAACGGTGAATGGTACCACCGTGAACCGCACCATCGAAAGCAACTCGATGGTCGTAGATGGTCAGCGATATAACAGCGAAGGGAAAAAGCTGGAAACCGGCATAATTGAGCTGCATGCTGTGGCCCAGGCTGATAAGGCGGAAGATACTTATACTGTTAATAAAGTAAAGATCAAAGATTGGAAAGGCGGTGAACTCACTTACACAGTGGAAGCCTGGGACAACGCAGGCAATGCGTCCAAAGTCTCTTTTACCTTGAACTTTGACCAGACTGCGCCCACAGTTCAGTTCGCAATTCCCAGTGGGAACGCTTGCAAAAAAGTGACGGTTAGCGATTATGGCTTCTTCTTTAACAAGGATACCGATGTGGTGATCTCCGCGTCGGATCCGCGCAATACAGATAATCGTGAGGCAACGGCATCCGGCGTCAAGTCCATTACCTATAAACTGGTGCCCTTCAATCAAAAATTCGATGAGGTAGAGGCAATCCCCGTGGACGATAGCTCTGTTACCGTGGCGGTGCAGGCAGGCTTTAAGGGCCAGATCTATGCCTACGCAACGGACAATGCCGGCAACTTCCCCGGTACAAAGGAAGGTGAAAAATGGAGCGGCTGTAAATATTTTGCAGACAGCAACGAGGCAAATGACCAGGGCTATGTGCACCCGGACGGTACGATCGTAGAGAACGCCCAGCAGCATCAGGATTCTTCCATTGTGATTGCCCGGAAGAATCAGCCGGCCGGTACGCAGAATAATAAAAAAGCGTACAAGGCCGGTGGCCCAAATGCACCTCAGCAAGACAAAAAACTGAGCTACGATGCAACGAAGAATGTACCGCTTTATGACACCAACGCCAAGTTTACCGTCACGGTTAAGGACGCCCAGTCTGGTATCCGCACTGTAAAATACACTTTGATAGAGGGCGGCAAGACCTCGGTGAATACGCTGGAGGTGAACACACCTTACGGTAAAGCAGACGCGCAGGCTGCCTTGCAGGCAGAAAACTTGGAAAGCAGTACCGGCAATGCGACCCGGCATGCTAAAGAGCTGTGGCGGGTGGATGATGCCAAGATCACCGGCCGGGATGCTAACCTGGCCACAGAACTGACTAGCACCGTTACCGTAGATGCCAACTACAATGATATTTTGCTGATCGTGGAGCTGACGGACAATGCCGGAAACACATCTTATGATTATGTGGCCTTTGGTATTGATAAAACTGCACCGCAGATTCAGGTGGAGTACACTTCTGCCGTGGCACCGCAGTCCGGTAGTTATTACAGCAAGACGCGTACAGCACATATTACCATTACAGAGCGCAATATTCGTACCGAGCAGGTGGCACTGTTGATTGAAAAGTGCCTGGACAGCGCCAGAACTTTTGATAAGAAAGATACAAAGGCCTATCGCGAGGGCTTTAAGATCACTGGCAAAACTCTGCTTCAGAAAGGCAGTGGGAACGGAGACAACCGACAGTATCAGATTAAGGTGGACTTTACCGGCGACGGTAATTATCGAATCAAGACCTTAAAGTGCACCGATAATGTAGGTCATGCCAACACGGCTGTAACTTATGGTAAGTACAATGCAGCCGGCAACCTGGATGCGGTAAGCGGTAGCAACAAGACCCGCTTTACCATTGACAAGACTGCACCGAAAATTCATGTGGCCTTGAACCTGAACGACCAGGTGAAGAACAAAAAATACTTTAACGCTACCCGTACGGCGACCGTTACCGTAACGGAACACAACTTTAATGCCAAGGCTTTTGAAAATCAGTTAAAGGCCACCTTAAACGGTAAGGGAATTGCAGTACCCAGTGTATCTGCGTTTCGTCAGGAGAACGGCACAGACCGCTGGACAGCGACCGTTACCTTTGTGGCAGATGGCGATTATGTACTGAACTTTAAGACCACGGATAAGGCCGGCAACAGCTATAAAACAGTGGCCGGTGACTTCTCCGGTGCGGCTGCACAGAACTTTACCATTGACAAGACGGCACCGCAACTGACTATTGGCGGTATTACCACCAATACGGCTTACAAGAAAGTGCCGACGATTGTGGTCAAAGAGGCAGACAATAACGCCTCTACCATTACCTCCAGCGCGGTGGGCACCTGCTTTGACAGTCAGTCCAAGATGGCTAAACGCACGGTGAAAGTCTCTGCCAAGAACAGCGGGCAGCTGACGGCGGACCACCAGCTGCAAAACACAGTAACTTACACGGCTGTGGAGCAGGATGGTTATTACATTGTTACCGCACAGTGCGTGGATATGGCCGGTAATCAGTCGCAGGTGCAACGCAAGGTGTTTACTAAGAATGAAAAAGGCGCTGTCTATGTAGTCAGCGATGATTTGGCTGCACTGAATAACGGTTATGCCAATAAGACGGCTGTTGCCAAGCAGAGTCTGGTGGTGACGGAGTATTCTCCTACGGAAATTCAAAGTCCGGAGTATTACATCAATATCAACGGTAAGAAGAAGGACGGTTTGGTCACGATGGAGAAGGGCCAGCACCATGCAGGCGAGTGGTATGTGAATACCTATACCATCAGCAGCAAGGACATTTTGGCTGAGGGCAAGTATGCACTGTACATTAAGTCCACAACCAAGTTGGACGGCAAAAATACAGTGGTCAACAACAGTTCTGAGAATAAGGACTTGCATCGCTTAAATATCCAGTTCACCATTGATAATACCAATCCTTATGTGCGCATTACCGGATTGGAAAAACACCTTTATTCCAATACAAAGGTGCAGACGGTTACTTTCTCTGTGTCAGAGAGCAATTTGGCCAGTATTGTTATCCACATGACCCGGGACGGTCAGGCACTGGATCCGCTGGTTTGGGATCACGCGCAGGACAAAAAGCACCCCAATGGTTGGACGGTAGAAAACGGTATTGCTGTGGTTCAGGTTCAGCTGGAGAATGGCAAGAGCGATTTGACCTTTGAGATCACGGATTTGGCCGGGAACAAGTGCTCCACTGCCAACGACTACAATAAGCAGGAATTGTTCGTTTCCGGCACCACCGGCAACAAAAATAACTGGCTGGAAGAAAAGGACGGCAAAATCGTGCTGAAAGATATTTATGTGGACAAAGGTTTTAGTGCCAATGCCTTTGCCGCTTTGATCCGCAACAACCTGGCGATCTCCGTGGTGATCTTTGTGGTGATCGGTTTGGTGTTGCTGGCGGTGATTATTCTGCCGATTCTATCCAAAAAAAGAAAGAAAATGGATGCGGCGGATGCCGAAAAATTGAACTGATCTAAAATACCTGTACACGGTGCCATCGGTGCTGTGTACAGGTTGCAAAGCAGGTGAGAAAATGGCGATCTGTCAATGCGCAGTTTGTAGCCGATATTATGATGACACGCGGTTTGTGGTCTGTCCATACTGTAATGCCCAGGGCAATGCCATGGCGGACGAGATGAAAACGGAGGCTTATGGTGATGCTGTGCGCAGCGAAGAAAAGACGATTGGCCTTTATTTCCAGGAACAGGATTTTGACCCGGTTACCGGTTGGCTGGTGTGTGTTTCCGGCACGGTACGGGGCAGGAGCTTTGAGCTGCACATGAATCGAAATTTCATTGGCCGGGACAGAATGATGGATATTGCCATTACGGATGATCTCCGGTTGTGCAGGCAAAAGCATTTGTCTGTGACCTATGATCGGCGCTCGGATCACTTCTATATCAAGAACGAAAACGGTTCCGTTTTTGTAAATAATTCGCCGGTGCAAAAAGCCATGGAATTGAAAGAAAATGACACAATCCGCTTTGGCAGCGGGTGCTATGTGTTTGTGCCCTATTGCAAGCAGGAAAGAGGTTGGCAAGCAGATGAGAATAGGTAAGGGAATCGGCGCTGCCGTATTGTCCGCTTTGCTTTGCACGGCGATGTTATTTCTTCCGACTACTGCTTTTGCGGAGAATTTGAATGCTACGGATCAGATCGGAATGGTGCGCAGCAATGTGCCGTATTTGCAAGTGGAGATCAAATCCCAGGATGTACATGCTGCGGAAGTGCAGGGCAAATTGGGCAATGCTGAAATGACTCTGTACAGTTTGGACCGTACGGATAATCAAAAAACACTGACCTGTGTTTTGCTGGACAATTCTGCCTCTATGACCCAGGACAACATTTGCCCGCGGGGGTCCTTTGATCAACTGAAAACCGGTGTGCAGGCGCTGTTAAAGCAGGCGAGTGCCGACCATCAGATCGGTGTTTATTCCATCGGTGCAGGGCTGCCCAAGTGCTTGGGTACGGCCAAAGATGCAGATAGCGCCAAGAAAGTCGCGGCGAGCGTAGCTGCCTTAAAAGGCGATGAGGACGCGACGGATTTGAACACGGCGCTGGATCAACTGTTTGACCAAGTGTCTGCATTGAGCGACCAATACCAGGTGCTACATTTTATTTTACTCACCGATGTGAGTGCGGATTACAGCAACGGAATAGATCTGAGTGAGGTGCAGGTCAAGTACCAGTATAACAAGGTCCCACTTTATACTGTGTGCAATACTCGAGCAGTGAATAGCAGTACCTATAAACGCTTGCGCACGCTCAGCCGGGTATCCGGTGGAGAAGCTCAAATTTATGACTATCAAAAAACACCGTCCTTTACGCCGGTTCTGGAGCAATTATACAAGCACACCTTACAATCATCGGTTGCCTGTTTTGTGACGGATCAAGCGGTGGATAATCGTGCAAGAGAATTGGCATTGACCGTGGGCGGTACGGTGTATAAAGAGACTGTACTGTTGGACACAGCGGTAAAAACCCAGGCGCCGGTGCAGGCAGAGATCCGTGTAAGTGCGGATCATCAGGCTTTTCAGATCTGCTATCGGCAGGATGGATTGAATGGGGCTGTGCCCGTTAATGCTAAGGCACTGGAAAACGGAGCGTATCAAATTACCCGCACCGGCAAAGACAAGCCACTGGCTGTCAAGAAAGCAGAGAAGAATGCGGATGGCAGCTATACCGTTTGGATGGACAAGGAGATTTATTCCGGTACATACGATTTTACCTTTCCTGGTATTACGGATTTAAGTCAAAATGCCAATGCGGTACAGCCTATAAAGGGTCTGGAGTTGCAGGGCAAAAATCCATTTTTGCGCGTGTTGCCGTATTTGTTTGTTGCTCTTGCGGTTTTGCTGGTGCTGTTGGCATTTTATTTGATCCTTTTAGGACTGAAAAAGAAGAAAAATGTAAAGACCATTAAGGAGCTTTTTGAAACACAGGAAGTGCAGGTGGTGGAAGAACGCCACCATGTACGCGCGGCTGTACCAGCGACGATGAATATTACACTGCATATTCAAACGGCGGGTGCCCCGCTGCATACGGTGCAGTTGGCTGTGCAGGGCAGCGCTTTTGTTGGTCGAAGCAGTATTTGTGATGTGTATATTGATGACCCTAAATTATCCCGGCAGCATTTTGCGCTGGAAGTGAAGGACGGCGTTGTTTTGATTGCAGATTTGCACTCGGCAAACGGCACATTTGTTAATGGCGCAAGGGTGAAAGATAAGCAAAAATTGCAACCCGGTAATACAATTACAGCCGGTTTGTCAACGATTAAAGTGGAATTTTAAGGAAATAACTATGTATTGTCCAAATTGTTTTTCTGTATTGCAGCCCGGTGTCACACGGTGTAGTCATTGCAGCTTTGATACAAGGGAATATGCACACAGTACGGACGCATTGCCGCTATACACTTCCTTAAATGACCAGTATATGATCGGTCGCGTGTTGGGTCAGGGCGGATTTGGCATTACCTATAAGGCGCTGGACACCTTTAAGAATCGTGTGGTTGCTATTAAAGAGTATATGCCCTCAAATTATGCGCAGCGCACAGGCTGTCAGGTGGTGCCGATCCCCGGCGATACTAAGGCAGCCAGGATTTTTGAGCGCGGCAAAATCAGCTATATTGATGAGATCAAAACCTTGTATCAGTTTGAGAATGTGCAAGGTATTGTGCAGATTTTTACCCATTTTCAGGAGAATAACACTGCCTATTTGGTGATGGAATACCTGGATGGCTGCAATTTGAAAGCGTATGTCAAGAGCCACGGCGGGCGCCTGGATCCGGCTTTGGCCGGGAACTATATTGTGAAAGCGGCCCGGGCGCTGCAACAAGTGCACGCCGGCCATATTTTGCACCGGGACATTAGCCCGGAGAATATTTATATTCTGTTTGGCGGAACAGAAATTAAGCTCATTGATTTTGGCGCGGCAAGAAAGTGCGTGGAAGATAGCGAACAGGAGAACAGCGTGCTGCTGAAACCCGGGTTTGCCCCTCCGGAGCAGTATTCCAAGAATGGCAACCAAAATACCTGGACCGATGTGTACGCGTTGGCGGCAACACTTTATTATATTGTTTCCGGCAAGGTGCCACAGGATTCTCTGTCCAGAATGCAGGCGGATCAGTTGCAGCCGCTGGACCAAATGGGATTGCCCATCTCTGCCTCTATGGCACAGGCGGTGCGCCATGCGTTAGAGATTGATTATGCCAAGCGTACTCAAACTTGTACACAATTTATTGATGAATTGGTTTGTGGCGGTTGGACGGAGCGGACAATTCCGCAGCCACCGCCAAATCCTCCTGCCTTGCCGACCTGTATAGTAACCTGTGTGGCCGGCACCAATGTGGGGCAGCGGGTGTGGTTTAAGCCCGGTGAGACTGTGTCTGTGGGTCGTTTGGCCGCTTGCAATGCATTGGTACCGTCCACGGATATGATTATCAGCAAGCGTCATTGCCTGATTACATATAATGCGCAAAAGCAGCGCTTTATTGTGACGGATGTGTCTACCAACGGCACATATATGCAAAATGGTAAGCGCTTGCGCTACAATCAGCCGGAGCAGATTGTGCCCGGGTCTATTTTGTACCTGGCACGGGAACACATTATTATCCAACTGGTGGCAACATAAAAATGGGCAACGATCGTCAGAATATAGGCGGAAAAAGCGATGAAAAACAGTGAACGACGCAAAAAGAATGAAGCGTATTTGGAATTCGCTCAGGCCTATCTGGAGCGTACACAAATCCAAAGCACGGCGAATTTGGCAGAGACGGAAAGCACGCCGGAAGACACACAGATGGCAGTACAGAATACCGGCGGCTATAATGTGAAAACGGAGCTTCTGGTAGAAAATGACTATGTTTTAGTGGGCAGTTCATCGGTGATCGGTCGGCGTCAAAGTCAGCAAGACAGTGTGACCATTCCCTGTGATACGCAACTTTTGTTAGAAGAACACCCCAAATTCCTATGTGTACTCAGCGACGGTATGGGCGGCTTGCGCGGCGGAGAGCAGGCCAGCGCCTGTGCAACGCAAACCTTGTTTGATGATTATTATCGCATCATGTGGCGGCATTGTACCCACAGTTATCTGGATTTTTTTCGCGCAGAAGCAGAAAAAATCAACACGCTGGTGCGTGGGCTGAAAGATGAAAACGGCGCGCCGTTGCAAGCCGGTGCCACTTTGATTGCTGCTGCGGTAGACGGCGAGGAACTGCATTTTTTGAATATCGGCGACTCCAGAATTTATTTGGTTCGCGATGGCAAAATGTTGCAGCTGACACATGACCAAAATTACCTGACCCTGTCTCTTATACACATCTGA
>ERZ1026971.801-NODE-801-length-13844-cov-6.893321_pt1 | contig 13844 bp, 10 predicted proteins | sample MGYA00519294_ERZ1026971 | MGnify/ENA primary metagenome ERZ1026971 (study PRJEB26926, sample SAMN06164664) | human gut metagenome | biome: ENVO:00009003; feature: ENVO:2100002; material: ENVO:00002003 | host: Homo sapiens | place: USA | collected 2012 ... | reverse complement strand
CGCAAAGTCGCCAGTGCGCTGGTGAGCTCTTACCTCGCCTTTCCATCCTTACCGCTTTCGCGGCGGTTTCTTTCTGTTGCACTATCCCTGGGGTCACCCCCGGCTGCCGTTAGCAGTTACTCTGTCTCTGTGAAGCCCGGACTTTCCTCAGGCAGCCCTTGCGGGCTGTCCCGCCGCCGTATGTTCCACTCGTTTTCTAAAAGAGTATAGCATACTTCCGTCCTGTTGGCAAGGCATTTTATAAAAGCAGCCGCAAAATCAGCAGGGCCGTCACGCCGGGCAATCCCAAAACGCCCGCGCAGAACGCCGTAAAGCGATTCAGCGGCAGCGCAATGCCGGTCACCGGCTCCAACAGGCCCAGCAGGGCCAGCGCGCCCAGACCGCAGACGGCCCCTGCCAGCAGACTGCGCATTCCGTGCCGCTGGCGGGCGGTACAGCGCAGTACGGCGATGGCGCACACAGCTGCGAGCAGACAGGGCCAATATTCGGTCATGGCTCCTCCCCTTCCGCCCGCAGTGTGCGAAGCAGCGCCCGGCAGCGGCACATCAGCGCGGCGTGCTGGTAGGTCAGCTGATCAATATAAAATGGGTCCTGCGCCTCCGTGAAGGCGCGCTCGTTCGAGCGCAGTGCCTGCAAGGTCGTTTCCAGCTCGGCCCTGGCGGCGCGGCGCTCACGCTCCTGCCTGGAAATGCGTCTGAACATAACTCCTCCGTCACAGCAGAATGCAGATCAGCCCGTCGCAGCCCTCGTTGATGATGCGCTCAAGCGTCTGCTGCAGGCGGCTGCGTGCCTCCTGCGGCATGTGCAGCAACTTTGCCTGCACGCCCTCGCTGACCAGCTCATTCAGGCTCTTGCCGAAAATATTCGTGCTCCACAGCTTGCCGGGGTCGGTCTCGAAGTCTGCCAGCAGACTTTTGATGAGCTCCTCCCCCTGCTGCTCACTGCCGACGGTGGGCGAAAGCTCGGTGTGGATGTTGGCGCGCATGATGTGCAGGCTGGGGGCACTGGCCGACAGCCGCACGCCGTACTGCCCGCCCTGCCTGACGATTTCGGGTTCTTCCAATGTCAATTCATCAATGCCCGGCATGACGATACCGTAGCCCGTGGCCTCGACCTGGTCAAGGGCGGATTTGATCTTGTCATAGGCGCGCTTGGCCCGGGCCAGGCTGACGACGCAGGGCAAAAGGCTTGCCTCGTCCACGATGTCCAGCCCGGTCTGTTCACCGAGGATCTTATAGAAAATATCCGGGGCGACGGCAGCGGTGATGTTGACACTGCCGCTGGCCAAATCCATGCCGGTCAGGCTGGCGGCGGTGATGTATTCACACCCCAGCTGAGGGCGCTTGCCTGCAAGGTCGGCCATCCGGTGCACCGAGGCAGCAAAATCCAGCATGGACGTGTAGACCGCGCTTTGCAGCCAGTGCCCGCTTTCGAGCATCGTGACCCAGGCGGGCATCTGCACGGCGATCTCGCGGATCGGGAACTCGTACAAAAGCGTTTGCAGCAGCTTGTCGAGGGTCTCGACGGTCATCGTCGTGCAGTTCAGCGGAAGGACCGCGTGGCCGTAGGTCTCGGCCAGCTCGGCGGCAAGGCGCTGTGCATCGTCGCTGTCCGGCTCGGCGCAGTTCAGCAGGATGATATACGGCTTGCCGATGCCATCCAGCTCTGCGATGATACGGCGCTCGGCGTCGAGATACGCCTCCCGCGGCAGGTCGGCAACGGAGCCGTCCGTCGTTACGACGAGGCCCACCGTGGCGTGCTCCCGGATGACGCAGCGGGTGCCGGTTTCGGCGGCCAGGTCAAACGGGACCTCGTGGTCGAACCAGGGACTCTTGACCAGGCGCGGAGCCTCGTTTTCCTCATGGCCGAGCGCGCCGTCCACCATGTAGCCGACGCAGTCGATGAGCCGCGCCTTGAAGCTGCCGCCGCCCGAAAGCTCGAGCTTGACGGCTTTCTCGGGGATGAACTTCGGCTCCGTTGTCATGATGGTGCGCCCGGCGGCGGATTGGGGCAGCTCGTCATGGGCGCGGGCACGACGGGCCTCGTTCTTGATGCGCGGCAGCAGCATCAGCTCGGCAAACCGCTTGATAAAGGTGCTTTTGCCGCTGCGCACCGGGCCGACGACGCCGAGATAGATGTCCCCGCCGGTGCGCTGTGCAATGTTTTGGTAGATTTGATCCTGTGTCACGGATGTGTCCCTCCTTTACAGCGCTGCGGGGATCAGCAGACAGGCGGTGTCCGTCGTAAGCTCCTGCGGCGGGTCACCGTTGGTGTCCAGATGGTTGGCGGCGGCCAGGTCACGGGCGCGGGCATGGTAGCGCCTGGCAATGTCAAAGATGCGCTCCCCCTGCCGGGCGTAGTAAATATAGAGAGCCGGGCCGTCGCTGTCGTCGTATTCCTCGCCCAGCTCCACGCCGCAGAGCGCGTCAAAGCTCTGCGCCTGGAACAGGGCGCCGCTGATCTCGATCTCTAAATCGACCCGCAGCCGTGCACCGTTTTTGCTGCTGGCGACCCGCGCGACGGAGGCCCCGACACTTGGCCACGCACCGTCAGTGCTGCCGGGCCAAAGGCCGTCAGGCTGCCAGGTAAACGCCTTGTCGTAGCAGGTCAGCTCACCGCGGGCATCGCTGATGAACACATGCGCAGTCCCCTTGCCCAGTAGTTTTAAATGTGTTTCAGCCTTGTTGCCGTCAGCCTGTGCGGCGCACAGGGCGCCCAGCGTTACAAAGCAGCCGAGAACAGTGCCCTCGGCGTCGGGCAGGTCGTCGTCAAGCGTGATCGGGATACGCCCGGTCAAATCCGCGGTTTTCTGCAAAAGGCGGCAGACCGTCTGCACGGTCTGGGTCTTACAGAGCGTGGAGTAGGCGTCGGCCACGACGGTGTGCTGCACGCTGCGCCAGACCTCGACGCGCAGCTTCCAGGTCACCGAGAGGGACGCTTCCCCTGCGCCGTCGACTGCGCTCAGTGTGCAGGCCAGCACCTCGCCGCGCACAAGGACTGTGTCGTCCTCGGTCACGCCGGGCAGCTCCAGCGTCTGCTGCACGGCAAGATCCTTACTGCGCACGGTCAGCTCGCCGGTGCTGGTGTTCTGGCTGCATATTTGAATTTGCAGCGTCCCCTGCACACTGACCTGCCCGGTGGCCGGCGCTGCGCTGCCGGCGGCAAAGCTGCCGGTGATGTCCAGCACGCTTTCCCCGGTGCCGGGCAGCGCCGCAGCGGTCTCGGCAGTCAACGTTTTTTCCTCGGTCACGGCGCATTGCAGGCCCTGCATTGTGCGGGTGTACTGCTCAATGCCGCAGTCGGCCAGTGCGGTCAGCAGCTCGGACTCCCGCCGCACGGCCACTGCGGCGCAGAGGATGTACGCGCCGCGCAGGTCGATGCGGTGCTCACTGACGGCGCGGCAGTTGCAGTATTCCGGCTCGCCCCAGACCTGGGCCGGGCCGTCGGCGTACTGCCCGGCGGGCAGCTCGACCAGTTTTTCAAAGGCAAATTTCTGCTCGGTGCGCAAAAGGCGCGTGCCGGGCTCCTCGCTCTGGTAGTAGACGGTGCAGCGCAGATAGCCCTCGCTCTGCCAGCGTCCGCCGGACACACGGTTCTGCAGCACGACGGGCGTGATCAGGCACTTGACGATCTTGAATACGGCGGGCAGGTAGTCGGGAATCAGAATCTCCGTTTCCACGGGAAGCTCCAGCCGTGTTTCCCAGCGTCCGCCGTAGGATGCGATGGTGTCTTTGAACACCTTGAGTTCCATATTGCTTGCCCCTTTCCGGTTATGTTCTGGGGCATTATATGCGGCAGGGCAAAAAAATAGCCCCTGCCCGGAACAGGCAGGGGAAAAATTTGGATTCAGACTTTGAAGGCTGCGCGTAAGATCCAACGGAAGGCGCGCGGGCAGCGAACTACGACCACATGCATGGCATACACCTCACTTTCCGTGTTCGTGTACGCCATACTATGCCGGGCAGTGCTGCGGTGTTACGCATCGTCGCGGGTCAGCACAACGAGACCGCAGCCGCCGGAGCATTGCAGCTGTGCGGTGTCCGCGATAAACTCATTGCTGACACCGAGCGGATAGTCCGCGGTCAGCACGGCGTTTTCCAGCGGGTAGAACGCGCCGCGGATGCAGACGCCGGTCAGCCGACCCTCCATCGGGAAAAGGGAGAGATACTTCCAGTCCCTGCGCTGCAAAATAAGCTCGCGGCCCGGCACAAGATACCGCAGCTCGCTGCGCTCGTTGGCCAGCAGGACGTTCACGCCGTTTTTGGCAAGATACAGTCCGGTGGCAAGGTTGGCCAGCGTGTGCTCCAGCCGTGCCCCGCCCAGAGCACCCAGCAGGGTGATCTCGTCATAGCCGTGCTCCAGCAGCCAATGGGCGGCGTACTGGGTATCGGTATCGTCCTTCACATGGGGCAGCACAATGGTCTCGTGCTCGGTTTTGGGCTGCGGGGCGGAGTCAAAGTCACCGACGATGAGGTCGGGACGCAGGTCAAGCCGTTCGGCATTGCGGTAGCCCGCATCGCAGGCCACAACAAAATCACCGGGCTGTACATAGCGGCACAGTGCGGTGGAAACCGGCACGGCGGAAAGAATCACGGCACGCCTGCTCATTTCTCCCACTCCTTCCGTGCGCTGGCTTCCTCATACATGGCAAGGTAGCTTGCATAGCGCGTTTTGCTGATGGTCCCGGCCTCGACGGCCTCACGCACAGCACAACCGGTCTCACTGCGGTGGGAGCAGCCCGTAAAGCGGCACTGCCCGAAATAGGGTCCGAACTCCGGGAAGGTGTGCTGCAGGTCATCCTTCGGGATGCGGCAGAGCTTCTGCGCCTCCAGGCTGGCAAAGCCCGGCGTATCAGCCAGACGCCCTCCGCAAATCTCAAAAATTTCGACCTCGCGGGTCGTGTGCCGCCCGCGGCCCAGCTTTTGGCTGATCTGCCCGGTCTCGCGGTGCAGCGCGGGGGCCAGCGTGTTGAGCAGCGTCGATTTGCCGACGCCGGAGTTGCCGCAGAAGGCGCAGAGATGCCCTTCAATATAGCCCTTGACCTCGTCAAGGCCCTCGCCGGTCTCATAATTTAGCTGCACCAGCGGGATGCCGCTGCCCGCGTAGGCGGTGCGCAGCATATCGGCAGCAGCCAAATCAGATTTTGTCACAACAAGCACGGGCTGCACATCCTTGTAGATGGCAGCGGCGGCCAGCTGGTCCAGCACCAACGTACTGGGTACGGGCTGGGTCGTGCTGGTAACGATGAACAGAATATCCAGATTGGCAATCGGCGGACGGATAAAGACGTTTTTGCGCGGTAAAATCTCATCGATCATTGTGCCGTCGTCGGACAGGGTGACGTTGTCTCCCGCCACCGGCGTGATGCCGCGCTTGCGGAAGATGCCGCGCGCCTTGCACTCGACGACGCCGTCCGTCGTCTTTACATAGTAGAAGCCGCCAATGCCCTTTGTAATATACGCCATGACTTCCCCCACATCAGGCAATGGGGTTGCCCTGTGCGTCGCACCGCTGGCCGTTCTCATTCCACATGGTACCGTCGGTCAGCTGATGAATCTGGTGACTGCCGTCAGCACTCGGCCACCAGCTCTCCTGCACGGTGATGGTACCGTCCTCGTTCACAGTGGGTTCGACTGGTTCGGGAGTGGCAACGACCTCGGGCACGCCGGTGGACACCACGAGTGTGATGACGCTCGACTTGCGGACCGTGGAACCGGCATCGGGGCTCTGGCTCAGTACCGTGCCCGCGGGCTGTTCGCTGGCCTGCTCGATCGTGCGGATGGACAGGTTCAGCCCCTTGACCTCATTGCGGGCTTCCTCAATGGTCTTGCCGGTCAGGCTCGGAACCTGGCTCTCCTTGCTGACCTCGGAGCGGCTGACGTACAGGATGACCGTGGAGTCACCCTCGACGGTCTCCCCGGCGGCGGGCTGGGTATAGACAACAGCGCCGTTGGCCACGGAGTTGTCGGACATGGGCTTCTTGGTCACGCGCAGACCCATATCTTTCAGGGTCTGCGCGGCATCCTCGGCCACCATGTTCTTCGTCTCGGGGATCGTGACGTACTGGGTGCCCAGGCTGACGGTCAGCACGATGCGCTGCTTTTCCTTGACGGTACGCCCGGCCTTGGGGGTCTGGCGGATGATCGTGCCCGCGGGTTCACTGGAATACTCCTCCGGGAATTCGGCGCGCAGCAGGTTGTTGTAGTCGGTGGCGAGGAACTCGTCCTTTGTCATGCCCACGAAGCTGATGACCTGCACATCGGCACGGTTAGAGAACAGCAGATTGCTGGAATTGGTGAAGATCAGATAGATCAGGATGGCAGCGCCGATGACAAACGCCACGGCCATGCCGAAGAAGATCGGCAGCAGGGAAAAGCCCTTGGATGCCTTTTTCTTCTTCTTTTGGGCAGATTTGCTGCGGCCCGGGTTCGAGGTGCCGACACGACGGGCGTCACCCGTGTGGATGCTGGTGGATTTCGGGCTGGGCTTTGTGTTGCTTACCACGCGGTTGATGTTCCTTTCCGGATTGTCCTCGGCACTGCGGTACTCATACGCAAACTGGATGGACGGGTTGCGCTTGAATTCCTCGATAGCGGCCAGCATCTCCTGGGCGCTCTGGTAGCGCTTGTCGGGGTCCTTTTCCATGGCTTTCTCGGTAATCTGGCGCAGTCCTGCCGGGGTCTGGGGTGCGATTTCGGCCAGCGGCTTCGGCTTCTCCGAAATCTGCATGATGGCAATGGACACTGCACCGTCGCCGTCAAACGGCAGGCGGCCCGACAGCATCTCGTACAGCATGACGCCGACAGAGTAGATGTCGGTGCGGGCGTCGGTGCGCTCACCCTTGGCCTGCTCGGGGCTGATGTAGTGCACCGAGCCGATGGCCTTGTCGCTGACGGTCTGGCTCTGTGCGCGGGAGAAGCGTGCGATGCCGAAGTCCATCATCTTGATGGAGCCATCTGCCAGCAGCATGATGTTCTGCGGCTTGACGTCGCGGTGAATGATGCCCTTGGAGTGGGCGTGCTGCAGAGCACTCAAAATCTGGGTGGCAAAGTGCACGGTCTCCTTCCAGGTCAGGGCGCCGCCGCGCTGCTTGAGATATTCCTTTAAAGTGATGCCGTCCACATATTCCATGACGATGTATTGCAATTTGTCGGTGACAGAGACGTCATAGACCTTGACGATGTTGGGATGGCTCAGAATGGAGATCGCCTTCGATTCGTTCTTGAAGCGGCGGACCAGTTCCTCATTGTCCAGAAATTCGTCTTTTAATACCTTGACGGCGATCTGGTTGCCCGTTTTTAAATCAGTGCCGCGGTAGACATTGGCCATGCCGCCGACACCCACGAGACTTTCAATTGAGTAGCGGCCATCCAGCCGTTTGCCGATCAGATTATCCATTGTTGACCTCCGTAGCTTCCACGCCCATGAGCAGGACCGTAATGTTATCCTGACCGCCCGCCTGCAGGGCGCGGTCTACCAAAATGCTGGTTGCATCAAAAAAAGGAACCTCGCGCAGTACCTGCGCAATGTCATCGTCCGCGACCATGTTCGTCAGGCCGTCGGTGCACAGCAGCAGGATGTCCCCCTCCTCGATTTCGCAGCGGTTGTACTCCGGCACAATGTTGGCCGAGACGCCGAGCGCGCGGGTGATGAGGTTCTTCTGCGGGTGGACGGCAGCCTGCTCCCGCGTGATCTGGCCGCTGTCGACGAGCTGCTGCACCATCGAGTGGTCGCGGGTGATCTGCCGCAGCCCGCCTGCGTGGAACAGGTAGGCGCGGGAATCCCCGGCGTGTACCACATGGGCCATGCCGCGGCTGGCGTAGGCGCAGACGCCGGTGGTACCCATGCCCTGCATCTCGGGGTCAGAGGTGGACTTTTCATACACGGCGCGGTTCGTGATGTCGAACCCGCGCATGAGGAAAGTCTTTTCCATGCCAGGCTGCAGGGCCTTCATGTGGCGGGCAAAATACTGCTGCATGGTGTCGGTGGCAATGCGTGCAGCAATGCGCCCGCCGTTGACACCGCCCATGCCGTCGCAGACGATGCCCCAGGCGGTGCCGCCTGCCAGCTGCTGCGCACAGTAATTGTCCTGGTTTTCCTGCCGGCAGCTGCCGATGTCCGTGATCGCGGCAATCTTCATTCGGGTTGGTTCCTTTCCGCTGCTCCGTTGTGGAGCAAGACTCATTTTCCCTGCGCGTCCTCGCGGCGCAGCTGGCCGCAGGCGGCGCTGATGTCGGTACCCAGACGGCGGCGCACCGTGGCATTGACGCCCAGTGCCTCCAGCTCCTTCTGGAAGCGGTGCACATTGGCATCGTCGGTGGCAGAATAGGGGCTGCCGTCCACGGGGTTGATGGGAATCAGGTTGACGTGCGCGCCCATGCCCTTGATGAGGTTGGCGAGCTTCTGCGCCATCTCACTGCTGTCATTGACACCGCGCACCATCGAATACTCAAAGCTGATGCGGCGGCCCGTCTCCTTCTGGTAGCGGCGGCAGGCCGGAATCAGCTGCTCCAGCGGGAACGCATCGTTGACCGGCATCATGCCGGAACGGGTCTTATTGTCCGGCGCATGGAGCGAGACAGACAGTGTCAGCTGCAGATGGCGCTTCGCCAACTCGTCGATCTTGGGCACAAGGCCGCAGGTCGACAGGCTGATATTGCGCATACCGATGTTGACGCCCTCCGGGCAGGAAATGATCTCCAGAAAGTCCATCACATTATTAAAATTGTGCAGCGGCTCACCGATGCCCATCAAAACAATGTGGGAGACGCGCTCGCCGGTGTCCTTCTGTGCGGTGTAAATTTCCGCCGCGATCTCCCCTGCCGTCAGGTCGCGCACGCGGCCCGCCTGGGTGGAAGCGCAGAACCGGCAGCCCATTGCGCAGCCCACCTGGGTGGACACACAGACAGTATTGCCGTATTTGTAGCGCATGAGCACGGTCTCGATGCAGTTGCCGTCGGCCAGCTGCAAAAGATACTTGACCGTACCGTCCTTGGACTGCTGGCGGCGGCGGATGACGGGGGCTGCAATCGTGCACTGCTCCTCCAGCTGGGCCAACAGCGCCTTGGGCTGGTCGGTCATCTGGGAGAACTCCGTCACAAGCTTCTGGTGCAGCCATTTAAAAATCTGCCTGGCGCGGAATTTTGGCTGACCCAGTCCCACGATGTAGGCCGTCAGCGCGTCCAGCGTCAGGTCGGAAATGCAGATTTTTTCGCCCATGCGGGGTCACCTCCTTTTATAAGAACGAGTTTACAGTCAGTTTCGTTCCAGGATGGCGGCAAAAAAACCGTCCGTCCCGGTTCTGTGGGGCAAAAACAGCGTGCCCAGCGGCGTGATGTCCGCCCCCGGCAGCGCCGTCTTTGGCAGTACAACGTGAAAATCAGGATTGGCGGAGAGGAATTTCTCCACCTGGGCCTGATTCTCCTTATCATTCACTGTACAGGTAGAATACACCAAACGGCCATTTTCGGCAAGTGAATCTGCGCCGTTTTGCAGGATTTTTTGCTGGGCAGCGAGCAGATTCTCTATCCCGTCCAAATCCTTGTAACGAATGTCCGGCTTTTTGGCGATAACGCCCAAACCCGAGCAGGGCACATCGCAGAGCACACGGTCAAACGTTGGCCAGTCGGATTTGTGCTGTGTGGCGTCATTTTCAACCGCTACGGCACAGGTGATGCCGCAGCGGTCAAACGCCTGCTGCAAAAGCGGCACGCGGGCGGGCACAAACTCGCCGCTGACAAGCTGGCCTTTGTCCTGCATGGCCTCGGCCAACGTCAGGCTTTTGCCGCCCGGCGCGGCGCAGAAATCGAGCACCTGCTGCCCCGGCTGTGCGTCAACGCAGAGCGCGGCAAACTGGCTGGCAAGCCCCTGCACATGGAAAAGCCCTTTTTTGAATGCCGCGCTCGCGGCGGGCGAACCGGCAAACTCCACGACCAGCGCCCCCGGCCAGGGGCCGGGCGCCACGGTATGGCCCTCCTGCTGCAAAAGCGCGGTCAGGGCGGTATCGTTCGTGCGCAGTGTGTTGACGCGGATCGTCGTCTTAGGTTTTTCATAAAATGCGGCGGCCAGGGGGAACGCCTCCTCCCCGAACTGCGCATAGAAAAGCTCGGCCACCGGGCGGGACAGGCAGTAGTAGATCGAGAGCCGGTCCAGAGGGTCGGCGAAATCGGCCTCGGAGACATCGGCGGCAACGGCGCGGCGCAGCACGGCGTTGACCATGCCTGCGGCACTGGATTTTCCCAGTGCCCGCGTCAGCTTGACCGATTCATTCACAGCGGCGGGCAGCGGTACATTCATGTACAGTGCCTGTGCCAGTCCCGCCCGCAGCACGGCGCGCACCGGCGCGTCCAGCTTGGCGACGGGCTTTTTCGTAAACTGATTTATACGATAGTCCAGCAGCGGCAGACGCTCGAGCGTTGTGTAAAAAATGCGCGCGGCAAAGGCGGCGTCGCGGCTATCCAGCGGCGGTGTGCATTTTTTCAGCTCGGCGTCCAGCACAAGGTTGGCGTAGCCTGCCTGCTCCTGATGGATCAGGGCCTTGACGGCGAGACGGCGCGGCGTCACAGGCTGTCCCCCGCTTTCAGGCGGCGGCCCGCGGCCCAGGCCGTGCCCGCCATCGGCTTGCCGCCCTCGGGCGTGACAGTCAGCAGCGCGACAGCGCCGTTTTCGGCGGCAATCGTCAGCGGCTTCAGGGCCAGCACGGTGCCGGGGGCTGCGTGCTGCGGGTTCTCGGCCAGGCGGCTTTCCAACACCTTGATGCGCTTGCCGTCCTGCGCGAACCACGCCACGGGCCACGGGTTCATGCCGCGCACCCAGTTGTGGATGTGGGCGGCATCCTGCGTAAAGTCGAACTGTGCCATGTCCTTCGTCAGCGGCGGGGCCATGGTGGCGGCAGCGTTATCCTGCTTGCGCGGGGTCAACTCCCCTGCCTCGATTTTTTCCAGCGCGGTGACCAGCGTTCCGGCACCCACGGCGCTGACGCGGTCAAACAATTCACCGCTCGTCTCCTCAGGGTCAATGGTGACCGGCTCCACCATCAGGATGTCGCCGGTGTCCAGCCCCTCGTCCAGCTGCATGATGGTCACACCGGTGCCCTCGTCACCGTTGAGCACAGCCCACTGGATAGGCGCGGAGCCGCGGTATTTGGGCAGCAGCGAGACATGCAGATTGATGCAGCCGTACTTCGCCGCATGCAGAAGCTGCGGCGGGATGATGCAACCGTAGGCCACAACGACGATGATGTCGGGCGCCAACTCTTTGATAAGCTCATCGGACGAGCCGTCCCGCAGCGTGCGGGGCTGGTAGACCGAAAGACCGTGCTCTACAGCCAGCTGCTTGACCGGCGGCGCGGTCAGAATCTGCTTGCGGCCCACGGGCTTGTCGCGGCGGGTAAAGACACCGCAGACCTCGTGCCCGGCGTCCAGCAGGGCGGCCAGGCTTTCGGCGGCGATGTCAGGAGTTCCCATAAACAGGATGCGCATAAATTTTAGTCCTCGTTTTCCTCGGGGTAGTCGTCCTCATAGAAATGCTCGGCCAGGTCCATGATGGTGATACCGTCCAGATGGTTGTTCTCATGCTGGATGCAGCGGGCGAGCATGTCATCGGCCTCCAGTTCAAACCACTCGCCGTGACGGTCCTGTGCCTTGACCTTGACGTGCTTCGAGCGCTTGATCGCGCCGTTATGTCCCGGGAAGGACAGGCAGCCTTCGTACAGCTCCACCTGCTCGTCGCTCAGCTCGAGGATCTCGGGGTTGATGAACTCAATGAACTTGTACTCGTAGTTCGCGGGAACCTCCTCGGGCAGATCGCGGTCATCCAGGCAGATGAACAGGCGGCGCATCATGCCCACCTGCGGGCCGGCCAGACCCAGGCCGTTCGCGGCCAGCAGGGTCTCCTTCATATCGTCGAGCAGGGTGCCCAGACGATCATCAAACTTGGTAACGGGGCGGCAGACTTTCTTCAAGATCGGGTCGCCGTCCTGCACAATGGTACGCAGTGCCATAAAAATAACCTCCAAATGTTATAAATCACCATCAGAATTGAAATCGAGGATCACGGACGCCTTCTGCGGCAGCTTTTCGGCATCGTAGGCGTCCAGTGTCTCGTGCAAAAGCGCGCGGAACGCCGCGTCATTGCGGCATTTCAGCGTCAGCTTGTAGCGAAATTTGTTGTTGAGCATCGTAATGTTCATCGGCGCGGGGCCTAAAATGCGCAGCGGGATATTGGGCTTTTGTGCGGCGTGCTGACCCAGCAGTGCGCCAAACCGCTGGGCTGCGATGAACACGGCCCCCTCCTGGTCACCGATGAAGCCGACGACCACGAACGAGCAGAACGGCGGGTACAGACTGAACCGGCGGAAGGTGATTTCTTCCCGGTAGAAGCCCTTGTAGTCCTGCGCGGCGGCCAGCTGCAAAACGGGGTGGTCAGGCACGGATGTCTGGATCAGCGCCCGCCCGGGCAGTGCGGCGCGCCCGCCGCGGCCCACGACCTGGGTGATAAGGCTGAACACGCTCTCGTATGCGCGGAAGCCCTGCCCGAACAGCAGCGAGTCAATGCCTAAAACGCCGACGAGCGTGACCTTTTCAAAGTCAAGGCCCTTGGCGACCATCTGGGTTCCCAACAGAATATCATATTCGTGCCGCGCAAACTGTGCAAGCATCGTCTCATGCGCGTCCTTGCGGGAGGTGGAATCCTGATCCATCCGCAGGATGCGCGCACCGGGCAGCAGCTCGGCCAGCTCCTCCTCCACCCGCTGGGTGCCGAAGCCGCTGTAGCTGATTTTGCCGCCGCACTCGGGGCAGGTCTGCGGCAGCGGGTGTACCGTGTGGCCGCAGTGGTGGCACAACAGTGCCTGCTGCGGCTTGTGATAGACGAGCGGCACGCTGCAATTCGGACATTTCAGCACATGGCCGCAGGAGGTGCACATGCCGATGGTGCGGTAGCCGCGGCGGTTGAGCAGCAGAATGCTCTGCTCGCCGTTGTCGAGGTTTTCCTGCAGTTCCCGCGCCAGCCGCACGCTGACCTCGCGCGGGTTGCCTGCGGCCAACTCAGCGCGCATGTCGATGAAATCGACGCTGGGCAGGGGCCGCCCGCCGTAGCGGTGGGTCAGCTGCACCAGCTGCAGCTTGCCACTCTCGGCGGCGTGGTAGGTCTCGGTCAGTGGTGTGGCCGAGGCAAACAGCAGCAGCGCGTTTTCCATGACCGCGCGCTTTTTGGCAACATCGTGGGCGTCAAAGCGCGGGGCGGACTCGCTCTGGTAGGTGTGTTCCTGTTCCTCATCCATGATGATAAGGCCAAGGTTTTGCAGCGGTGCAAACACTGCACTGCGCGTACCTACGACAATATCGGCGTTTCCCTGCTGGATCATCCGCCACTGCAAAAGGCGCTCGGTATTGTTGAGCGCCGAATGCTGCACGGCCAGACGGCTGCCGAAGGTGGACTTGAGCCGCCGTATCATCTGCGGTGTCAGGCTGATCTCCGGCACCAGGACCAGTGCGCGGCGGCCCAGTTCCAGCGTGCGCTGGATAAGCCGCAGAAACACAATGGTCTTGCCGCTGCCGGTTACGCCGTGCAGCAGTGCCGCGTGGGGTCTGGCATCTTCCAGATTCGGCAGCAGATCGTTAAAAACCTGCTGCTGTTCAGGGGACAGCTCCAGCGGCTGCGGGTCAAACGGGATGGCCGCAAACAGGTCGATGGCCTTGTCCTGCTCGGCGGCGGTCAGCACGCCCTTTTTGACAAGGCCGTCCAGCGTTGCCCGGGAAATACCGACCTCGTCGAGCTGCCGCGCGGTCAGCGGGCTGTCTCTTATACACATCTCCGAGCCCACGAGACCGATCAGTATCTCG
>ERZ1026971.789-NODE-789-length-14063-cov-5.948244_pt1 | contig 14063 bp, 6 predicted proteins | sample MGYA00519294_ERZ1026971 | MGnify/ENA primary metagenome ERZ1026971 (study PRJEB26926, sample SAMN06164664) | human gut metagenome | biome: ENVO:00009003; feature: ENVO:2100002; material: ENVO:00002003 | host: Homo sapiens | place: USA | collected 2012 ... | reverse complement strand
AGATACTGATCGGTCTCGTGGGCTCGGAGATGTGTATAAGAGACAGAATATGGACAGAGCGCACGATTTACAATGCGGGTAAACGTAAAATCCGTATGGACGATCGTTATCGGAGTACTGGTATTGATCCTTGCAGTGATCGCTGCAATTTTCTTCATTCTCCGTGCAATGAAACCGAAATTCCGTGATCTGCTCACTATGCAGCTCACATTGCCGCCTGCTCTTCAGAGCCTGACACCAGGCAGCGTATCTATGACTTTGCCGGGCAAAAAATCCGAAGTGCTGTTAGGGACTGTGATCAATGAGGATCAGGTAGCAAGAAATACATATAATGAAGTGTTTATGCGTACAGGCCTTCAGGCTCTGGTACAGAATATCAAGCTGAAAGCATTAAAAGATGGAATTGAAGTCTGTGTGCTTCCAAAGACAACAGGCATGATCCAGATTGATAATCAGAAGATCGACACTGAAAAGGGTGTAAAAAAATCTGTCAGAAAAGGCGACAGAATTTCCATTCAGTATGTCAGCCCATCTGAGCAGGGTGGAAGTGTGCTGACATTGATCGTCGGAAAAGAACAGAAAATGTCCGGATCTATTTATGGATCTGGAGGAAGTGATTTTGATATCAGCCATACTGGCAGTCCATATGGTGGCCAGAGAGGAAATGGTTTCGGTGGAGGAAACGGTTTCGGAAGTGGAAATGGTTTCGGAAGCGGAAATGACTTCGGCGGAGGAAACGGCCAGGAAGGAAACGGTTTCGGAGGCGGAAACAACCAGGGAGGAAACGACTTCGGAAGTGGTAGCTTTGGTGGCGACAGCCAGGGAAATACCCAGCCGGGAGGAAACGGCGGATTTAACTTTGGCGGTTCCGGAAGTGACGGAAGCGGAGATGACTTTTTCTGATCGCAGTTATTTTTTATAAACGGTATAAAATAATCCTTAAACGGAGGACATGTTATGGCAAAAGAAAAAAGAACGATCAGCTTACTGGAGCAGGCACTGAGCCTTGGCCAGAATGGCGGTATTTATTACGCAGGCGCACGAGTTGCGCCTGAGGAAAAACAGGCAGTGCTGTTTGTAGGACTTGGAGGAAGTGGTGCGGATGCACTGATCCGCATTAAGGATCAGATCACCAATAGAATGATCCTTCCTACTGATGAAAGTAACACACCTGTTGCGGACACACCGAAAAATATTGGATTTCTGGAAATTGATACCGATAAGAAAACCAAAAATCTTGCATATGGTACCGCACATTTTGACAGACGTGGAACAGAGTTCTGTGATATTTCTGTGGATGCGGTAGACAAGGTTATCGAGAATGTCCTGAAACAGAAAGACAATGGTGTAGAATACTGGCAGTGGTTTGATAAAGATGTAAATGCTATTGCAGGTGCGGATGGTGCAGGTGGAATCCGCCAGATCGGACGTATGCTTCTGGCAAATAACATCTTAAAAGTAGTTGCAGATATTAAGGGCAAGATCAGCAGTCTTATCAGCAATACACAGATCAATGATATCCGAATCATCTTATTCAGCGGTATTTCCGGTGGTACCGGTGCAGGTACATTTCTGGATATGGCCTATATTTTAAGAAAAGTGGCTAAAGAATCCATACCAAATGTAAATATCCTGGGCTATCTGATCATGACAGATGTCAATGAGTTAAATGGTGGTGCAGATACATCTCTGCGTGCAAACGGTTTTGCCTGCCTGAAAGAACTGGATTACTGGATGAACTCCAGTGAGCATATGGAACGTTACCATCAGAAATTTCCTGGCTATGAATTAAATGAATTTGCAGCACCATTTGATTTCTGCCATCTTCTGGATGCTTCAGATATCCACGGTCACCAGTTCAGTTACAAAAAGATCCTGCGTTCTGTTGCGGAGAATATTTTTGCTTACGTTGCGGGAGAAGCCGGTGGCGGTGATGGTGGTAATACCGCAATGACACAGATGTACAATAACATTCAGGGATATATGACCGCACTGGAGACAAGGGCTCCGTATCCGGCATGCTATAAATACCTGTCCGTTGGTGCCGCAAAGATTGAAATTCCTTATACAGAGATTTCAACGTTGGTTGCTGCACGTGTATTTGAACGTCTGGATCAGGGAATGTTCAGAAATCGTCCAACGCAGGAAGAATTTAATGTCACAGTATATCGTGATCTGGAAATGACAGAAGATAATATCCGAAGTCTGCTGTACAGAGAGGTTATTCCGAGACCGGCACTGCAGCAGTTTGACTATAAGGATATCTGGCCAAATAACACACCGTATAATGCCGCTTATAACTGGCTTGCGGATTTTCAGCGTGCGGTAGTAAAACAATCCGGAAATCTTCCAAGCTATCTGGAAGGAAAACTGAAAAATTACATTAAATCAAATCTTCAGAATAAGAAAACAGGTCCTGTATATCTGAGATACTTTGTGAAATCAGAGGAAAGTTATTCTCTCTATCATATGCTGGAAGGATTTAAGAATTACTGCAATGAACTGAAAGGCCAGTGTGCAGGCCAGTCCCAGAGAATGAAGGAAGAAATGCAGCAGATGTATGTCATGGGAACGAATGCGGGATTTGGAAAGAAAAAACAGGCTGCAAAAGATTATCTGGATTCTGTTGAAAGATGGTACAGAAATGAAGAATCTGCATTTTTAAATGAAGAGATCGTAAAAGTTATTGAGATTCTTCAGGGACGGTTGAAATTATACTATGATAATATTCTGAAACCTCTGACAGATACACTGTTTGAGCTTCCAAAGATATTCCATGACAATGTGGAGATCATCAAGGCACAGGAAGCTGTTGTGCAGGAAGATACGGATGTTCTGATCCGCCCATTGCAGTTTGAACATACGAAGCAGATGGAATTCAATGCGGCGGTTCTTGCGGCAGAAAATTCTTTCCTTGGAAGTCTGGCAGAAAATATCCACAAGTGGATCGGCAGAGATATTGACAACGTTGATGAGAACATTGCAGGAACTGTAGATGTTCCAGGATTTATTTCCGGATTTATTTCTGAGCATTTCAGCAAACTTCTTACGATCAACATGGAAAATATTATGTCTACGAAACTGAAATCAGGACAGAGCCTGAACCAATATATCGGTGACTGCATCGATCATCTTCTTGACAAGTCCTATGCCATGTATAAAAAAAGTGCACAGTTTGATGGAAAGACAGATGAATTTTCCATTCTGTCCATTCCAAGTGACTGCCCGGTAATCTATCAGACCGCAGTGGCACATATTAGAGCAAAAAATTTAAGTACAAAAGTCATTATCAAGCAGAGTGATGAGAGAAGCAGATTTTATATTGTCAAGGTTGCCAGCGGATTTCCACTGTATTCCAATGATTTCCTTGAAAAGATGGAAGAGGCATATGAGGAACAGATGCTTGGTAAAGCAGGAATGGGTAAACATCTGATCAGAGAGTGGCGTGATTATCTGCCGTCTCCGTATGTAGAACCTTCCTGGCATGGAATTTATACCTGTGAACGGACCAGAAAAAATAATAAAAAATACAGAGAACTTTTTGATGAAGCAGTAAAGCTGGACCTGATCACAGAACATAATGGAAATATTGTCCTCAAAAAAGCCAATGAAAAAGTTGCCGCATCTGTAAGCAAGGCCAATTTAAATGCGCCGACAATTCTTAAGAAGATCGAGCAGCTGACAAAGATCAAGATGGCAGTATGGGATTCCGGAGAAGAGCTGGTTCTGAAACCATTTGGTACGTATCTGCGCAGCATCGGAAATTCCGAAAACAATCAGGTACAGGGAAATAAGCTGGAAAGAGAAAAAGATAATATCCGTGAAAATATCCTGAGATATCCGCAGGTAATGAGACAGCTGGAACGAGAATGCCAGCTTGCAGAAAAGATCCAGCAGCTGGAAGATGAACTTTATTATCCGAAATATTATGCATACGCAAAAGTAGCTCATATGATCTATGAAAATGAGATCATGGATGTGGTATATAAAAGATCAGACATGGATCCGATGCCGATCACGCTGATGGTTGGACAGGAAATGGCTCCGGACTACCGGGAATATCAGGTGTATCGGAAACTCTGTAAACTTCTGGATAAGAAGATGCGTGCAGAAATTGATACACAGTATACAAATCTGAGAGCGCGTATCAAAGACAGTATGGGACAGAGAGAGGAACATTATAAAGAAATCCGGGAGCAGTATATTCCGGAATATAAGGAACAGGTAGAAACGGTACGTCAGGAACTCTATAATGCAGGACCGGATGAAAAAGCAGAATGTATCAATAAACTGGATTTTTATCAGGGAATCATTGAGGAAATGACCAGAATGCTTCCAATAGACGAGCAGTCAAAGCTGAGTGACCACCATCAGGAGTGGGATCATCATGATATTCATCGGACAGAAGAACAGCAGCCTGTAAATCATCAGGCAGAGCCGCCGAGATATCTGGATCCAACAACCTATCAGCCGATCGCACAGCCACAGCCAGGCCAGCTTGTTTTTGATACGAAGGTGCGCCAGCAGGTTATGTATCAGCCGGAAGTGCCGAGATATCTGGACCCGATGACCTATCAGCCGATCGCACAGCCGCAGCCGGGCCAGCTTGTTTTTGATACGAAGATGCGCCAGCAGGTTATGTATCAGCCGGAAGTGCCGAGATATCTGGATCCGATGACCTATCAGCCGATCGCACAGCCGCAGCCAGGTCAGCAGGTTTTTGATACAAAAATGCAGCAGATGATCGTATATTATCCTGCAGGAGCCGGAATGCCGGGAAGCCAGCCAGGCTATCCGGGAGGAACCGGAATGCCAGGAATGCCGGGAGGTCAGCCAGGTTATCCAGGAGGAATCGGAATGCCGGGAATGCCGGGAAGTCAGCCGGGCTATCCTCAGGGAGGAAATGGAATGCCAGGAAGCCAGCCGGTTTCTCAGTCGGGAGATGCCGGAATGCCATCATGGGGAAATCCTTCCGGAGAAGATCCAAATAATAATATCTGAGAAGAGAAAGGAGATCCGGCTTAGGCCGGATTTCCTTGAAATATAACATAAGTGGGAGGAGACTTGAATGGAAGAAAGTCTGTATCAGGCAGAAAAAAATACAGAAGTGATCGAAAAAAAACTGGAGAGTATTCTTAATGATGCAGAAGAACAGAAAACTTTTAACAGCCAGAACTTTGTATCTCTGAAAACACTGGTGTTTATCTGGGTGATAGGAAGCGAGACAAGCTGCAGAAAAGCAGAGCTGCTTTTTAAAGAGGAAATAAAAAAGATCGTATCGGATATCAGAACTGTCCAGATCATCAGTGACTGGGAAAGAACAACAGGAGAAGAGGCATTTCATGCTTTTGCAGGCAGGATCAATCAGGCATCGCAGGATTATCTGGATGTCCGATTTGACAAAATCCTGATATGTCCGGTATTTCTTATGGACTGTCTGTGTCAGAGAGAAGATGAACAGAGAGTGGCGGATTCCTGGATCATGATGCAGACAGAAATGAGAAAACGCCAGATTTCTGTGGAATGGCATCCGTTTCTGATGGTGGAAAGTTATAATGTAGATCTCACAAAATATAAAGTACAGATGCTGCGCCGCCAAATGGACCGGATCATGGAAAACGGCCGCAAAAATTATCTGGAATGCTGCTGTCCATGCTGCGTACTTTCTGATGTCAATGAGAACGGACATAAGATCAATCTGGAACAGAAGATCAAAACGATAATCATGCTTATGATATTTCAGGATACAGACTGTGAAGATAAAGAAAAAACCCAGGGTGTTCTTCTTCCGGTCAGGAGTAATGAAAAAGAATATTTTTTTACGGCAAGAGCCATTTCTGTATGTGAACCGGTAAAATCTCTTACATTGAATCGCTTACTGGCAGTACATGAATATTATAAAAGTGCCGGCAGAAGGCGGACTACAGCATTTGATAAAATGAAGTACGAGTATTTTGAAAGTGCATCCTGGAAAAAGCGAATGGAAAAAATACCTCATGGACCAGATGGAAAAATATGTACATCACCAATATACAGTGTGATTCCTGGCAATGATATGCAGAAACTGGAAAAACGGCTGAAAAAGTTTGCCAACGATTATTATCTTCATCCCATTAAGGCTACAGCAGAGGTGGTACAGGAATGGTGGGATTCGTTTGTTGATGAATATCTGCTGGAACTCAATGGGGCAGTAAATCATCTTGGCATTCTGGAAGAAAGATCACAGAAGATCCTGGAAAACAGTCCGGTGATTGATGTACGTCAGGGGATGTTTTATCCGGACATGAGACAGTCCTGTGAACAGTGGCTTGCAGGAGAGATCCGTCAGGCTCCAAGGAAGATCATTGCAGAAGGACTGGCGCCGGAGAAAGAAAACATGAAAAGGTTCCGCCAGAAAAAGAAAGTGCTGGATGATGTCTTTCAATCTATGGAGCAGGCTGTCAGCAACCAGGAAAAAAGACTGGGACAGACAGAACTTCTTTTTAACACCGGCGGAGGATTTGTGGCAGATGCACAGGAAGAAGCCAGACGATGGATGGAAGAATATAATAATAATCATCCCCATGAAGTGATCCATATATTTCATAAATATCAGAAGATCATAGCAGGCTTTTTTAAGGATCATGAAAAAGATCAGAAAAACAGAACCGGAAATGATCTGCTGGAGATCTGTAACCGGATCGTTGCGGGAAGTCTTGAAAACCGTGAAGAATATATGAAGGTACGCCTGACAAATCTTGTACAGGGAGATTCCACACAGTTTTTTAAAAAACTGGAAGAGAACTGGAAATTTCCTGTGAGACTTATCGGAGGATTTCAGGCAAGCAGTCATCAGACATTATTTGTGATGGGAAATGAAGAAAATCTCCTGTGCCGCTGTCTGCGGAATCAGCCCACTTATGATATCAGTTTTAAAGGCTGCCCTCAGGATGACCGTATCGAGATCGTCCGTATTTCCGGGCGTTTTGCAGAGAACCGCATATACTCTGAGTAACAAAGGAGAAAGTAATGGTAATAGCATTAAAAGACTTAAAAGGAAGACAGATGGATTATGGCCGGTTCCGCTTCTCATGGACAATATCTGAAAATGAAGAAAATGCATATTTCGTGTGGATTTATAAAGAGAATGTGAGTATTCCGGTAATGATCAGTTATTCGCAGTGCATCAATCATTGCATGGAAGTCTCTTTTCAGTCGGATAATCTGGATATGGAAAGTATCAACAGTACACGTTTTCTTATATTTGTGACAGACTCCAGAAGAGAACTTTCCGGAAGAGAGATCATGGCACTTGCGTCACAGGAACAGTATCTTATAAATGTATACTGTGGAATTGCCACAGTGAAATGGAACTGGGTTTGTACAAATGCAGGGTACACTTTACTGCTTCAGAGTGACAAAGAAATCCCGGAGGGACTATTGTATTATGAATATTTCTGGGGAGGAACGATCCTGAGATTTGAAATTCCAAATGAGATCCGCGCGGGAATCAATGAATACAGAAATCTTTATTTCCCGGAACTGCCGGGATTGCCACAGGTGCAGACAAAAGAAAAAAATATAAAACTGAGTGGAGAAGCGATTCAGATACCACGTTCGAAACAGGACACAGGAGGAAAATTTTCACTGTTTTCGATTTTTCATAAAAAATAAAAGGAGCAGGAGGCAGATATGAGTTATTATCCGATAAAATGTATACAGTGCCTGCGTCCCATCAGAGAAGCAGAACGATGCGTGAAGCTTACGAAGGATGAGATCAGGTCAGATAATTTTGAGGGAATCCGGCAGTCAGATGATATTCAGCTTAATGACAGAAAATCTGGAGCAAATAAATTTGTGTTGAAAGAGAAGCATATTGAAATTCAGTACAAAAGTCTTGCACAGCTTCGAAGTGAGAGCGTGATCACAAATGAAGAGGTGTATCCGGTAACCATTTCTCCGGAGTATGCAGTCAGTGATGAGTGCAGAAATACAGAACTGGTGCAGGCTGTAGAGGTGAAAGATCTGGAGATCGGTGAGGAAAAGGTAAGTGGAATCGTGAGAAAGTTCTACTGTCCGCATTGTCATTCACAGTTGATCCCTCAGGCAGGAAAAATGCCGATGTACCTGGTGAGCCTTATGGGACCCAGCTCCGCAGGAAAAACAGTATATCTTACAGTTTTACACATGATGTTGAGCGGAGGAAATTTTGGACTTCCGCAGGGCTTTGTTCATTTTGAGACTCTGGGAGTTACAGGAAGGGAATATGAACAGTTTGCTTCACACATAAGAAGAGAGAACAGACTTCCGGCGACAACTCAGGAGGACAGAAAAACTCCGTATCTTCTTCAGGCAGATTATACCGCAATGCCAGGATCTGCACAGTCTAATAAGAAATGTATTCTGGGTCTGATTGATATGCGAGGCGAGATGTTCAACGGAGAACGAAATGAGGATCTTTCCAATATCAATGTTCCCCAGTTTAAGGAGTCGGATGGATTTATCATGATGGTTGATCCGGAGACTCTGGAGGGTGTGTACAATCGGCTTCCGGAACAGTATATGAACCGTGATATCGATCAGCTGGAAGAAGCGATTTCCGGCATGAAAACATCAATCCTGGATTGTGTTACCGGAGATATGGGACAGATTCAGAGGCCAAGTGTTGTTGCACTGACCAAAACTGATCTTCTGTACAAAAATTACCAGCAGCTGGGAATTCCGCTGAATCAGCCAGTGATCGCACCGAGATTTCAGATGATTCCGGATTCCAATCTGGAGGATACTTATTTTAATCCTATGAATCAGTCTACCAGAGCGTGTATCCAGTATCTTTCCAGAGGATTATCAAATTTCCTGGATCAGACATTTTTCAGTCCATATTATATTTCTGTATCCGCTCTGGGAGCAGCTGTAAAGGTAAGCGGAGATAATCTTGATAATTTCCGTCTGATCCATCCGATCCGTGTGGAAGAACCGTTGCTTTATCTTCTGATGAGACTGAATTTTGTACCTCCTTTCTTCAGAGGAGAATTTTATGATGCACCACAGAGGGTGGTTAATGAATGGGGAAGAAATTTTGCGGAAAACTGGGATGAGCAGATTCCGGAACCGCCAAAAAAACATTCCTGGTTTCATAGACGTTAGGAGGAAACAGCATGATAGGACAACATATATATTCCCGATGTACAGAAGGATATTTTTCACGTTCCGGTTCAAAGGGAGACAGTACGACAGTCACCATCAGCAGAGATATGTTTGCCAGAGAAGATCAGGCGAAGCTTGTAGCCAGAGAATGTGAAGCAGTAGGAACACTGGAGGATATCCGGCCTGTTCCTTCGGAGATCACCGGAACATATCGAGGCGTTCTGAAGATCAAGAGGCTGAATCAGCAGCTTACAGTAGTAAGTCGTGCATACAGACTGAAAGCAGAAGGAAATATGTCCGGTGAAAGAAGTTCCGGCGAGTTCCGTGATTTTACATACAGCAGCAGTTACATTCTGGCAGAGGAAGATAAGGGACGCTTTTTACGAGAACCGGAATATGCACTCAATCTGCAGAATTTTGAACCTTATCCATCGGTACAGGCGCGAATTGAAGAGTCAAAAAGAAATGGTGCCCGTGGGCGTATCGAAGCAAATCCGGAGTATTCCCTGTTTAAAAATCCACAGAAAAAAACGGAAATTTCTGTTTTTGAACGTGCAGGTTTTACACAGGAACTTTTTATTGATTATATCAGCAGCATTGTCCAGAGAGTTGGATATATGGATTACAGGGGCCATGAGAATGACAAAGTTCTGGTTGTACTGCCAGATCAGTTCCGCCCTGCATGGAATGCAGCCGGTGGAAATGGTTATGCTGAGCAGATCATTGCGGCAACTTTGAAAGTTCTGCCGGATTTCATCAGTCAGAATATCAGTGCAGTATCCTGCGGAGGAGCAAATCCGGAGGCTTCTGTCCTGAAGGGGTATCAGCTGATATTTATGGAAAGTGGATTTGCAAAAGAATGGGTAAACAGTGAATATTCTATCATTGACCTTCAGAACAAAAAAAGTTATGTGAGTGGAGATCTGGATACATCCTATGGCAGATTCATATGGGATACCCTGCAGAAGGAAGAAGAAAAAGCGGAATTTAACAGGCAATACATTCAGTTTTTCGGACAGGAACGGGTTTATGAAAATGCCAATACACCGGAAATGTTTAACCTTATATTTGGACTGAATGATAATCGGAAGCAGAATTTTGCAGACAAAAGATCCAGAGAACAGCTTATACTTGGAGTATCCTACTATATAGCAGGATACTGGACAGAATATGCTGCATCGATATTCAGGGAAATGCTCAGCTGCGAAGCACAGGACCCGGGATATTCGGATAACATAAAGAAGGATCTCATAGAACTGGTCCAGCAGAATATCTATCCTGAAAACTGTCAGGATGAGATCATGGTATGCCTGATACAGGATCTGGCATCTGACCAGACAGATGAAGTTCTTGCACAGCTTCTGAGGGAGCTTCTTGAGAGCGAAAATGCTCTGGCAGAAGAGAAATTCCTGGATTTTCTGAAGAATGTCAGAGAGCAGACAGAGGCAGAATGGTACAAAAAAGATTTCCTCAGAACGTTTTTGATCGAAATATGTGAAGATGATCAGATTTCCCATTCCAGTCCGGTGAAAGCAAATATTTTTGCACTGTTGAAGGACTGGTACAGAAAGTGTGTGAGCACAGATGAATGGGAGTATACTTCACAGCTGATGGGAGCATTAAGCCGTCCGTTAAATTATTCTGAGATCACAGATGAAAACATGGAAGAAATTTATGGAAATCTGTTTTTTCAGCTGTTTTATGGAAACGGCAATCTGCGTAAACAGGCGCATGGTCTTTTAAGCCAGGAAGAGAAGAAACTGAAAAAAACTCCAGGACAGGAACACAGATCCGATGTGCTGTGGAATTGTTTTAAAGAGCAGTGCAGTTCAAAAGAAACGGTTCTGAATACAGAAGCAGTATGGCACCTGATCTATTTTGCCACATTCAGAGACCGACAGTTCCTGAACGTAGAATGGAGACCTCTGTTTGAATACATCGTTGCGGAGCTGGGAGAAAAATGCGAGGCAATGGTATTCCATGAAACAGGAAAGTATTTGCACGAATGGCTGATGCATGTGCCGGCAAAAAAGGCGATCATACAGGAAGCGATTTATGTATCGGAATGTGCAAAAATCTATAATTGCCGGAAACCAGGCGGATATTCGGATATGGAAGAAATCCAGCAGGCACTTTCTGACCTGGCAGATTGTCCGGAACCTTATGTATCCATGATTCTGTACGAGTTATATGCGCATGCGGAAGATGACAGAAAGGGACTCCTTCTGGAACAGCTGACAGTAGAACAGCGATGGGCGATCATTACAGAGTGGTTTATCCATGGTGGACAGGAAATGGTTCTTTCCGAATATGTCCTTGCCAATCTGGATCAGACAGCAGTATTTTTAAGCGGTGTGAAAGAAAATCAGTGGCTGAATGAACAGACATACAGTGTGATCGTAAATGCATATTTCAATATGCTGAGACATCAGTGCCAAAAAAAGCAGGGAAATAATGAACTTGCTGCCTGGTGTGAAGTATTTCAGGATGAGGTTTTAAATTATAAGAAGATATTTGGTGAGAATTCAGGAATTGAGCGGAAGCTGAAGAATAAATTTTTATCTCTGATCGCAAAGATGAATGCAATACAGGTGTTCGGATTAAATGCAGCGCAGGTTGGCTTCCTTAAAAATATGATCCAGGAATGTGATCGCCGGAAGATTTTCCCGAAAGACTGGAAGCGTCTTAATGTTCTGTGGTGCATTTATTACAGTCAGGATATGGAAAATCTGGAAAAAATGCAGAATATAATCCTGAAAAGCCAGGATATCTCAGCGTATCTGACGCCAGTTGATGAAAGACTTAAGAGAGAAGAACGGCCAGAGTATCGTTACTTTTTTGCCCTGCTCCAGGAGCAGCTGATCATGATGATGGAAGGAAAAAAAGACTTTAATCTGGAGAATGTGCTGCGGAAGATTTATGGTACAGAGTATACGCCTGTCCAGGCTGTTCGTGCAGCTCTGGAATTACTGCTTTATACAGAAAGGCTTCAGCTTTTTGAAGCAGATGCCATAAGAAATGCAGCCGGCAATGGAATTTTACGTCTGGCAGCAAGAGAACCCGAAGCTTTTGCAAACAATGATGTTGCGGCATCTTACCAGCTTTTGAAGGAGGATACTGCCAGAGAACTTAATCTTGGAAGATTTTTGAACCGTCTTGACGATGAGTGGAAGAGTATTTACTGCAAGAGATACGGTGGAAGAGTGTCCAGGAGAGAGTACCGGGAATCTTATGACAGACCGGAGCAGAGAAGACCATATCCGGGTTCGGCAAGGACACGGTATGAGCTCGATGAAGATGAAGAAATGGATGAAGAGGATGAGAGTTCACCGATAATTCTGATCATAGCGGCTGTAGTCGCACTTCTGGTCGGCGTTGCCATATCTCTGGTACTTTGTCTTCTGGTTCCTGACAAGATTACCATGGCTATCAGTATTGGACTGATCCTGGTTGGAATCACAGGTGATATTGTTATCATTATCCATAACATTATTGCGTCAAAAAGAAGAGAGAGATAAAGAACTGTATATTCGATACAGATAAAAAAAGGAGGAAGAGTATGGCAAAGTTCTGCAGATTTTGTGGAAGAAAACTGCGGACCGGATCAGAGCGATTCTGTCCGGGCTGTGGCTCAGATCTGCTTGGCGGAAATAACCAGGCCTCCCAGGATAATGGAAATGGATGGGGGCAGCCATCCGATGACCAGGGAATCTGGGGACGCCAGGCTGCAAGCAGTCAGGGATACTGGAGACCACCGCAGGGAAGTAGCCAGGGAAATCAAAACCGGCAGCCAGAAAATGTTCAGAATAACTGGACCCCACAGCCGGAAAATGTTCAGAATAGCTGGACTTCACAACCGGAAAATAATCAGAATAACTGGGGTACACAGGCAGAAAATAATCAGAATAACTGGGGTACACAGCTGGAAAGTACTCAGAATAACCGTAGCCAACAGTCACCGGAAGGCCAGGAAATACATAATCAGTCTTCCCAAAGCAGACCCCGGAACCATAAACTCCGGCAGATCAATGTACAGGGAAACTGGAATCAGCAGAGAAATCCGGGTCCGTCAGGAGTGGATCAGAACAGCCCGAACCAGCAGATGGCAGACACGGGAATCAATACTTCGCAGCCAACAAAAAGCCAGACAAATAAAAAACCTGTAAAAACAAAGAATACATCAAATGCAGGTGTCAGCGTAAGCAGCGGATCCAGTGGATTTTATCTTTTTGATTTCCTTACAAGGATGTTTCGAAAGTCCAATATTTCCGTGATCATTTATCTGATCCTGAATGTGGCACTTGTCTGTGGATTTACGGTGTTGTTTGTACCAGACAATATTCCGCTTGGAATTGTGATCGGAATTGTTTTATATCTTGTATCTGTTACGATCGCACTGTCACCGATCGGAGAATGGTACCTTCGTTTTCAGACAAGATGTAAAAAACTGAAACGTACAGAGGATATCAACCGTCTGGAACCGATATTCCGGGAAGTTTATGCGAAAGCAAAACAGAAAGATCCTTCTCTGAATTCCAGCATTCAGCTGTATATCACAGATGATGACAGTCCGAACGCTTTTGCAACGGGACGAAAGACAGTATGTGTTACAAGAGGCCTTCTGAATATGCCGGATGAGCAGATCCGGGCGACACTGGGACATGAATTCGGACATCTTGCACATAAAGATACAGATCTTATCCTGCTGATCTCGGTTGGTAATATGTTTGTAAATATGCTTGTTACATTCTTTAATATCGGCCTTTGGTTCTTTGATATCATTACTACGATCATGTGTCTGTTTATGGGTGGCGAAGATGGTTTTATTACGCATTTATTTATGATCTTTTCAAGATTTCTCGCTGTAATAACAGTGAATCTTCTTCTCAGGATATGGACAGGTCTTGGAACACCTGTCTCTTATACACATCTGACGC
>ERZ1026971.780-NODE-780-length-14140-cov-4.891658_pt1 | contig 14140 bp, 13 predicted proteins | sample MGYA00519294_ERZ1026971 | MGnify/ENA primary metagenome ERZ1026971 (study PRJEB26926, sample SAMN06164664) | human gut metagenome | biome: ENVO:00009003; feature: ENVO:2100002; material: ENVO:00002003 | host: Homo sapiens | place: USA | collected 2012 ... | reverse complement strand
CATGAATATATTGGAGATAATTATAAAAATGCAAGATATTTTATAAGAACTTCAGGCGATTTGATTATCCGATACAACGTCACGACAACAAAGGAAGCTAAATGGATGTTATATTCACAAAATTCAGAAATGGGCTGATTATATGCAATTATTAAGCTTACAAGATATGGTGAAAGATTATGAAAAAATCACAGGAGAATCCATCAGCTTTGACGGGTTCTTTTTGGATGATGATTTTCATGATAAACATGGAACTCATTTCAAATTTTTCCCGAATATAGGATTTCTTTTCTGGCAGCTGATTAAATATGAAGGTGTAATTTATTTCCAGATTCTTGAAACGTATGGCAGATTTCATAAAATGACCGATTATATCCGAGAGGTGATGATGCTTAATGACGTGAAAGATATTGTGACAATGACGACACGCAATCCGAAAGGACATATCAGGCGATGGAAAATGATCCACCATCCGGAACATGATTATGATTACGAAGGGCGTCATTACTATGTTTTGACAGGCACTATTGAAAATTTACGTTAGAAAGGAGATTACATGCTTTTATTTGATTTACAGCTTTTCGGGAAAAAGGGAACAAGGATAACAACTACGGATCCACAGGTTCCCAAAATGTCCGATGAGGAAAAAGGGTTACTCGGCGAGCAGCTGAAATGGGCACAGACCACACAGCCGGTGGCACAGAATTTACTCAACATGGCAAATCAGGCACTAAGCAGCCAGCAAGTGACGCCGAATCCGAACTGGCAGACGCTGTATGACCGGGCGCAGAACCAGACAGCGGCCAATAATCATCTGGTGCAGTCGCTGATCCCGCAGGTCAACGCCAATACGGCAGAAAACGCGGCGGCCAACGCAGGCTATTCCGGGCAGATTGGCAATGCTATTACTTCTATGACGCAGGGCAACAAGGAACTGGGGGCGGAGTATAATGCCGCCATGAAGAACAACAGTACCACAATGCAGGGGCTGCTGAATGGTGTGCTGCCGTCTTCTTATTCAGAAAACCGGCAGAAAGCCTTGCAAAGTGATTTGACTAATACGGTCGGAAATACATTGTCTGGGCTGGCCAGCAGGGGAATTATCAATTCTTCACAGGCGGACAGCGCATTCAATGATATTTCCCGAAATGCGTCCAATACGCTGGCCGCACAGTACGGAAACGATATGCAGACAGCGGCCGGGCTTGCCGGACAGGCTTATAACAGTCAATTGGCGGGCATTAACGGTAAGGCGGGGCTATTGGGTGATATGTTCAGGAACCAACTTTCCGGCTACGGGCAGCAGGCTGATTTGGCAAATACGAATTTTAACAACCGGCAGCAGGGGATTTCAACGCTGTCACAGCTGGCGAACCAGTCGCAGCAGATGGCAACGGATCCGATTAAAACAGCGGCAACGGCGCAGGAAGCGGCGACCAACACGCCGATGAAATATTTAGCGATGGCGACAGGACAGAACGCACCAACGCAAGGGTTATTATCTCAATTATCACAGCAGCGGTATTCAGTAGCTTCTCCCGCGCAGACGGTTGTTCGTCAAGGGAGCGGCGGATTTTTTGGAGGTCTTATGAGCGGATTAGGAAGTTATTTTGCATGTTTTACAGCAGGAACAGAAATTTCAACACCGGAAGGTGCAGTTGCCATTGAACAGATGGCATTTAGTGATCAGGTTATTTCTCTTGACACGGTGAATGAAGTTACAGAACTTCATGACATGGGTGAGGCAGATATTTATGAGCTTCATACGCCGTCTTTTGCAGTAGAAACTACGCAGACAGAAGTATTTATGACGCCTGACGGAAAGAAACCTTTAACCGAACTTTCCGAAGGTGAGAGTGTCATGACAGTAAACGGATTTGAACCGATTACATCAATTGTAGAAACCGGTCGAAAAGAAAAGGTTTATGAACTGGAATTGACCGGTGACAATATGTTCTATGCAAACGGTATCTTGGCGGAAGGCTTGACAGAAGCTGACAAAGCGGGTAATGACCCGGATGGAGACATTATTCCTGCAGAAGCGGTTGACGTTGTTCCTGCGGAACAGAAAACAGAAGATTCTGCAGAAGAACCTATGCAGGAAACGTCTGCAGAAGAAACAACGGATGAAACAGAGAAAAAGCCGGCAGCTAAGAAGCCGGCAACAAGAAGAAAGACGGTTACTAAGAAAGCGGGTAAATAATCATGAGTGTTATCTATGTACAGGATAAATCACCATGGGATCAGATCGGAAATCTGGCAGGGCTGTGGGCGGCAAACCGCCTGCAGAAAATACAGGATACTCGCAATGCTAAAGATTATGCAACAAAAGTTTTCGGGGGCTATCAAGAACAACAGTCTCCCGGGCTTTTGGCTCAATTGACACAGCCGCAGATGGGCAGCGGTCTTTTTGCGCAGGACGGTCTTGAAAAAGCAATGCCTCATTTCAAAATTAACACTGCCGGCACACAGCCTTTGCAGTCTTCGGCTCCGGCGGAGCAGGACGCATTAGAACAGGCAGCTCCCCATTATCAGTTGAATATGCAGCAGACACAGCCGCAAACACAAACGCAGCCAAGTGCGCCTGACAGGAGCCAAATTAAGCAGTCGCTTCGGAATAAAGCCGGGGCGGCGTATGTCAGCTTTATCAAGAGCGGCTATGGACAACAGGAAGCAGCGCGTATGGCAAAAGAAATGCTTGAAAATGACACAGCAGAAGAATATGGTAAACAGCTTAGTGCCTATCGAGATAGTGTGCTTGAGCCGGCACGGCAGGATATCTTGAATCAGCTTGTCTATACCACGGATAAAGACGGGAATGCGACAGTCAGCGGTTATGATCCAAAGAAACTTAAGGCGATGGCGCCGCGGATTGCCGCTTATAATTACCGTGCCCAGCAGCTGGGGCTTCCACAGATTGATATGAATATGCTGAATAACATCAACGCGTTGGATAAGCCGAATATTTCTTATAAGACAATGCCAAATGGCCAGCTTGTAGGAATCAATGGCGATACAGGAGCTGTCCAGCAGATGGGGAATTATGCACCGCCGCAAGATCCGCGACGTTTTTATGTGAATACCGGCGGCGGATTATTTGATGTCAGAAGCGGGCAGGTTATTCCTGGTACGGCAAGAGAAGTACAGGGGCCCGGAACGAGCGGGTACAATTCACAGATTATTTCACAGCTAAGTCACTTGCAGCAGATGTACGAGAAGCAACATATGTATGATGATGATTTCGATCCCGCAAAATCTCCTTATTATGCACAGCTGCAACAGGTTTTAGGCTTGCAGCAGCCCGGACAGCCGGGAGATGTAACAGGCGGGCAGAAACAGCTTGTGAATGATGAGCAAGGGCTTAGCAATAAGATCATGGAAATGCGGCAGCATATGTCCAAAGAAGAGGTACAGCAGGCATTACGAAATGAAGGACTCGGTTTCTATGCAGCATGGGTACCGTAAAAAAGAGGTAAAATATGGGTTATTTTGATGAATTTCAGCGCGCTGGCGGTAATACTGGCGGTGAAAGATATTTTGATGAATTCAAGAATCAGCCGCCGCAGGATTCGTCTTTGCTTGATAAGGCCAAAGGCTTTTTGAACAGCATCGATGACGCTTATGAAGAAGGGCGTGCGGCACGCAAAGCACAATGGGAGAAGACGAAAGCCAATGTATGGAATACTCTTTCTGACTATGCGGCTAATGCCGGCAAAGCCATAGAAAATTATGGCAATGAAATTACGGCGGCCGGGGAGCGTGCCTTAGAAGCATATAACAACGGAGAATCCATCAACATGGAAGACCCGACGCAAGGCTTTGAAGGTGAAAATTATAACCGGGCGAAGATGAATGTCTACAATGAGCTGGTAGGCAAACCTGCTGGGTATGCCGCCATTACGCCCGGTATGCCCGGCATTGTCCGCATGGCAGGCGGTGCTTTAGCTGTCCCGACTCTTGTTGATTCTACGATGCAGACTTATGACCAGAACATTGCAAATGACGACGGCACGCCTGTTATCAGTACGGCAAAAGGGACTCTTATAGATCCGGTCATTAATCCCGTTAAAGAAGCTGTTACCAATCCGGGAGAATATGTACAGAGCCTTGTAGATAATCCGCTTGAGGTCTGGGATAAGGTATTCCTGCCGGGCGCGGTCATTCACGGAGCGGCCAAAGGCATAAAAAAAGCAACGCCTAAGAGTATCAGTGAGCCCATCCGCGAACATATAACGGAACCGTTTAATGAACATGTTATTGATCCGGTAAAGAGCGGCCTTGCCAACGCGAAAGGTCGTTTTTTTGATTCTTTTAAACGTGGCGGAGAAACAGGTTTTGACGATTTAGCCCGTGATACTGAGATGGGCACGCAGTCATTTAAAGAAACAAACCTGCCGCCCGAATACGGCGAAACAGGAGATATAAAAACAGATGTTTACAACCGTCTCCGTCAGAATGGATTTACTGATTCGGAAGCGGCAGGGATTACCGGAAATATTGCGCAGGAATCCATGTTTGATACAGAAGCGCTTTCAAAAGATGGATATAATTCCCACGGGCTGGTGCAGTGGACAGGCGATAGGAAGGCACATTTAGAGCAATTTGCCCGGGAAAACGGACTGGATCCCAAAGATTGGCGTACACAGGTAGATTTTATTTCCGAAGAGATGAATACTACGGAACGAGCGGCTTTTGAAGCGCTCCGGAAGAATCCGAATATTACTCCGGAAGAAGCGGCGCGTATTGTCCGTGAACAGTATGAACGTCCTGATCCCGCAGTGGCCAATGACGCATACCGCCAGCAAGTGGCCAGAGAGGTATATGATAGCCGCAATGTCCGCCCTATGCAGAACAGTTTCAATGATTTTGCCGAAGATGTAAAACAAGCTACGCCGGAAGAAGCAAATTTAAATTTCATGAAGGATTCGGTGAAAGATATTACTCCGAAAGAATTATCCGATCATATCAAAAATGGGACTATTCCTAAGGAAGTATTCCGTACATATGACGAAACGGAATATAGCGCATTCAAAGATTTACCGGAAAAACAGAAATTTGAATATGCACGTCAGGAAACGCTTAAACTTGCTGACGGAATAGACGATCCGATGGGAGAAAAAGTAAGAGTTATTTTTGACAAAGAAAACAAAAATGCAGTAGATGACGCAGTTAAAGCTTTCACTTCCGGACATGGCGAAAATATGTCTATTTCTGATAGCCGTGCATTTGCAACCGGGTTGATAAAAGATACTGTTCAAAATCCGGATTTTATTCTTAAGCAAAAGAACGGAAGAAAACTCTATGTGAATCTATGGCGCGGGAAAGATAATTTGTTACATCAAATAGCGGTCAGCATGGATAAAACCGATAAAGGGAAAATTATCTCTTCAAGTACGGCTATGGATAAGCCCAGACATCGAAACAATGCTATTAATCAGCTTTCAAGGGATATAAAAAACGCCGACGAATTAATTTACGTCGGCGAAAATATTCGAGGTCGTCAGTCAGGGTATCCTCTGCAACCCTCCAGTGATAGGGGTTCAACGCCGGATACCCAGCTCCACCCATCTGGCAACTCTATTGTAGCAGAAGAAACAGGAAAAGTAAAATTGCCGGGTGATGAACGGTCATTTATGGCAAGACCTGTTGAGGAGGCGGCCGGTAATGACTTGACCACATGGCAGGGAGAGACGATTTCACGCAAGCAGATTCTTGATGATGTAAATAGCATTTTCGGGGCTACGATCAAGAAGGGGCGTGTCGGTAAGAAAGGCACCAACGGCTGGTATAACCCTAAAACGGATATTATACGAACAAGAACATTCGGGGATCCCCGAACTGTTATGCATGAACTTGGACACTATGTGGATGCAAGGTTTAAATTCAGCAATCGTCCCGGTTTTGATACGGAATTTTCTAATGTTATCCATAAACGTTTCGGAAATGCCTATAACAAAGGTGGCATAAAAACCATCCGAAAGGAAGGGATTGCTGAATTTTTCCATGACTATGTTACGCGCCGTAAAACAGCAGCCTCTGATTTCCCACTGTTTTATAAGGAATTTAAACAAATATTGGAAGGTGATAAAGACCTGCATGCTGCAGTAGACAAATTGTCTTATGTCGGGCATCAATGGTATGCGCAGCCTGTGTGGGAACGGATGAAAGGTTCTGTTTCTTTTGGCGGTAAAGAAAATCTACTGCGGAAAACGTTGAAATTCTTTAAGGATTCTAAGGAAGTCGCACGGAAAGTTTATCATGAGCCGTATACTACAATGGTGGATGAACTTCATCCATTAGAGGAACTTATCGGTGAAGTAGAAAAACGCACGGGAAGAAAGTTAAGGATAGAAGAAAACGCATTCAAACAGGCGTGGCTTGCGCGCGGTTGGGCAGGTAAAGCAGAAGCCCTTCTGCAGAATGGTTCGCCCAAGCATAGAATCCCCGCTTTTAAAGAGATTATCCGAAAAATCCCGGATAATCAGCTGAAAGATTTTTCTACATATCTGACCGCATTACGCGAATTGGATATGAACCAATGGAATACATTCTTACCACGAGATGAGACACCGCTGATTACGAGATTTACAAAATCAGAATGTTTTGACGTCATCAAGCATTATGAGAAGAATCCTGTTTTCGTGAAAGCCGCTACGGAAATCCACAGATATAATGATTTCCTGCTTGCAAATGCTGTAGATGCCGGTATGTTATCGGTAAAGGCCGCAATGGCCATGAAGAATAAATATCCTCATTATGTACCGTTCTTCCGTGAATTTTATGAAGCTGCAGAAGCACAAAGGAATGGAACAGGAAAGGGATTTGCAAATGTGGGAGCTGTCACAAAGAAAATGCGAGGCAGCACTTTGGACGTGGTAGACCCACTGGAAGGAATAATCCGGAATACTTTCTCAATAATGAGCGCCATCGAACGGAATAAAGTCGGACAATCTATCGTGAAACTGGCCAATGTTGATGGCATGGGAGCATTGATTGAAAAAGTGTCCGGTGCGGCAAAGGTGACGGATCATAGTTTCAGTGTGTGGAGAAACGGAAAGAAAGTCGTTTATAACACGACACCGGAATTGTATCAGGCATTTAAAATGTTGAATCCGGAAGGTGCAAACATGTTTACAAAGCTTCTTTCCTACCCTGCAAAATGGCTCCGTGCCGGGGCGACGTTGGGACCAGAATTTATTCTGCGAAATCCTGTCCGCGACATGATTTCTGCTACGATCTACTCTAAACATGGATTTATCCCCGTTGTAGATACTCTTAAAGGATTGGGGCTATATCTGCAAAAGGGCAATACGTATTGGGAATACATGCGGTCGGGTGCGGCACAGGCTAATCTTGTTTCTCTGGATAGGAATTACCTTTCCGGACAAATGAGAGGGCTCTTGCAGCGGCCAAGCGTCAAAAAGATGATTACTACCAATCCGATTGAAGTACTTCGCGGATTATCCGAAGCCACGGAAATGGCTACACGCTTGGCAGAATTTCATAATGTCCGGAAAGGGTATACAGGTATCTGGAATCGGCTGTTCAGCAGAAAGCGAAATCCGGGCAGTATTCAGGAAGCGGCGCTTGAAAGTCGTGATGTGACGCTGGACTTTTCACGAATAGGTTCTCACACAAAATCACTGAATAAGACGATTGCCTTTTTCAATGCGGCTATTCAGGGAACGGACAAGATGTTCCGCGAATGGAAAGCGAATCCGCTGGATATGACGGTAAAAACAGCTATGTGGATTACCTTGCCGTCAGTATTGCTTTGGGAACTCAATAAGGATGATCCGCGATATCAGGAACTGCCGCAGTGGCAAAAAGATATTTTCTGGATTATCCCAACGAAAGACACACTAATAAAAATACCCAAACCGTTTGAATTGGGAATCCTTTTCGGCACTGTGCCTGAACGTATGCTGCAGTGGGATTATGACAAAAAAAGGAAACAAAAGGGAGCAGGATTCAAAGGCCTTGCCGGCTCTGTACTTGATTCTATGGCTCCATCCTTCCTGCCGACTGCATTAGTGCCGGCTATTGAAGCGATGACCAATCATTCAATTTTTATGGGGCGCGATATTGTACCGCAAAGCCAGCAGAATACAATTCCCGAATTGCAGTATGGCCCTTACACATCAGCAGTTGGCCGAGAAATAGGGGAAACGTTCGGTATTTCTCCCCGTATTGTAGATAATACCATCCGCGGATATACTGGCGGGCTTGGCGGACTGGGATTGACACTTACAGACGGAGTGGCAGGACTGGATGAGACACGGCCGGCAAAAAAATGGACGGAACAACCGGGTATTCGCGGATTTACCGCAACACCATACGCAAGCAGTGAAAGCGTGCAGGAAGTTTATGATGCCTATGATAGACAGCTGAAACTTTTCAATGCGGGGCGGGAACTGCATAAACGGATGGACGGATTCGATCCTCGGGAATTTGAACAAATGAAGAATGCCGTGAAAGCTTTTCAGAATATTAACCAAGCAAAAAAGGCAGTCATGAAAAGTGATTTATCCAGTGATGCTAAACGAAAGAGGCTTGATGAAATACAAATGTCACAAGTTAGAATTGCAAGAAAGGCATTAGGGAAAGGAGAGTATTAAATAATTGGAACAGGAACTTTTTCATGCACTGCTTCCGATCGCAAGCAACATTGTATATGTGGCACTTTCAATGGCTGTAGGCTTTCTTTGGAATAAAGCTAAAGGCCTGCAAGAAAATAGGGAAAAGACAGAGGACGGCGTCAGAGCGCTTCTCAAGGATAGGCTTATCAGTATTCATGCCTGTGCCGTAAAGCGAAATGCCATCACATATACAGAATTGGAACGAGCGTCTACTATGTATGAGGCTTATCACGGTTTAGGCGGCAACGGTACAGGGACAGCGATTATGGAAGAACTTAGACGCCTTCATATTCAAAAGGACAATTAATCATGATGGATAAAATTAAAAGACTATGGACGCAATATGTTCCGCGTATTTCAAGACGTGCGAACACATCTTTAAAAGTGGTTTATCTTTACGGAGCCGGACTTCTGATTCTGTTTTTTATGGTAATCGCATCATGGCTTCATGATTTTTACCGAACAGGCACAGCTAATACGGCACAATTAATTACATTTTTCAAAGAGTATGCAGCTCCGGCGGTTGTCGGAGCTGTTACTTTTATATCAGTTTTTTCAGTTAATAAAAACCGGAACGGTGATTCTGACGCGGCAGAGAAAGGAGCTAAAGAAAGATGACGTTAAAAGAAATTGAAGTATTCCTGCAGAATGCTGTTGGGGGTATTGATCGAATTTACGAACACTGGACGGGCTGTGACGGGGAAGTAGTTAATTTGTCAGATTATACCGTAGTAATCGACCGGACTGGCGGATATCACGTCATGCACGAAGATTTTACTGAAAGACTGGCACACACGTGGCACAGAAACAGCCGGTCAATCGGTATAGCTATGGCGTGTTGTAAAGACGCGATATGCTATTACGATCATCCTGACGGCATAGATTTAGGAAGTGAACCGCCGACGGCAGCGCAGATCGAAGCGATGGCGATGCTGACTGCAAAAGCAGAGGAAATACTCGGATTGACTGCAGACGATGTATATACTCATGCAGAAATTGCGGAAATTGACGGATACGGTGTCAGTAGCGGAGAGCCTGATATGCGTTGGGATCTGCTGTACTTACCGGATTACAGCAATGGCGGCATGTTAGTGCCGGGTGGAGATTTAATCAGAGGAAAAGCAGAGTTTTACAAGAATCAGGAGGGCTAAATGTGTGGGAAGATTTTAAAACGAGTAATCACCGCTTGTTTGTTGTTGGGATTGTCATTTTGCTACTGCTTACAGGTATCTGCGGATGGTGGTACTATGAATCAAGCCGAGCCAAGACAGACTATCACGATGTCAACCGGTCAGTGGAATTTATTGAAAACAGAATTCAACGGACTGAAAAACGACTTAGCGATGGAACGGCAGAAATTGACAATGCTCAAGCTGGACTCAAGCGAGCAGATGCAACAGTTAGAGATGTTACAAATACAGCTCGACGAGACGCAGCAATCATTAATGAATGCGAAGATATCAATGATAGAAGCACAGCACGAATTGAACGGATTGAAAGTATTATTAGAAAGGTTGAAGCACAAAATAAAGAAGTTGGAACACAAACAAGCAATCATACGTAGGCAACGAGATATATATGCGGGGCTGTTTGTTATTACCGCGGGAGCGGTTTTCTCCCGGAGGTGATCTGGTATCTATGAAATGGGGCGGGGAGAAATCCCTGCTTTTTTTCTTTGGGCGACAAAAATACGGCAAAAATTCAAACCAAAATATCGTATTTTGACAATTATTATTTTTATGGTGATTTCTTGGCCACGCGATAAAATCGAAAAAATCTTGATGTAGCAACACCGTTTACGTGCAAATAAAGCTTATGCTATAATCAAAAACCAGAGGGGAGTTATCCCGCTGAATAAAATCATGGGCTTGTCATAGAAATCATTTTGAAAACGTTATAGGTGCACAGGAGGAAAAACATGATATCTGTATTTGATACGCAGCCCGTCATTCTGGAAGAAAAAGACGGACATGTACTGACGGTCAGCAGAAACGGTCTGCTGTATAAAGACAGTAATGGGGAAGTTTTAAAAGATGTGGACTTTGAAGACGTAAATGGGATTCTGCCTTTACGTTACCTGAATTCGAACATCAGTTATAACCTTATTTTCCGCGGCCGGAACTGGAAAAATATGGCTTCTGAGCTGGATACGGATCGGTACAATACCTCTGGCGGCCATAATATACGGGAGACCAAAGCCATTATTACCGCTTTTGCCCGTCATAAGCTGACTGATGATTTTCCGGACAATCTGGACACACTGGACTTGCCGCTGGATTATTCTTACTTTAAAAAGAGGGAAACCCGCCTGTCCGGAGGGGTGATTACAAATGGGAAAAAGGAAATCCCCATCCATGATATCCGCCGGGTCAAATGCATTACAAACGGTACGATCAGCAATCTGTGCATCTATACTACGGATAAAGGAAGATTTTTCTTTGACATGCCGAAGATGACCGTTACCCTGAACGCTTTGACCGTTCCTTTGCTGGAAGCCGTCATGACCAGAAATACAGGGCATGGAATTGATTTCTCACGGGGTGACGGTTTCGGGCAGAGCACTTCGGAATTTGTCATCATCCGTTACCTGGATTCCGGGTACTTCCTCCATAAGGACGGCACGGCTCATGAGGATTGGCAGAAGACTGCCTGTGACCGCACTGCCGGTTATGGGTACGATTTGAAAATGCTGCTCCAAGAATGAATAAGATGATGACATATAAAGAGAGTCTGCAAGGCGCGGCTCTCTTTTTTGCCTGGAGCCGTTTTGCGGGATCGGCCTAAGAAATGAAGGTTCGTTTCTTTTTTTGTGTCCGGACGACGGCGGCCGAAGGAGGAAAAAGCATGGCGGATGCGTATGATGAAATGGAAAGATTGATGAAAGAGTATGAAGCGCTGGCACAAAGCGATCTCCCTGCCGCTCTGGAAAAAATGATTGATTTGTATTTTGATGAAACATATGAAAATACGTTCAATTATGATGTATATGACGGTATCGAATTATGGCTTCAGGAAAATGCGGACGGCAGGCTGCTGGCATCTGTCCGGAAATACAAAGGCGCGCCGGGGTATGCCAGGCTGGCGGAGACAATCCGCACAGGTATGAAAGGTTAGCCTTCTGCGTAAAGGATTCCCTTGGTATCTGTTTTTGATTCAGGGAACGGCCGGATATTTCCGAGGCCTTGTTTACAGAAGTAAATTATCTTGTGATTTGAGGCATTATATGGATGAATTGTTTGAACGCTTGGTTTTCATTTTTGGTTTTCTGTATATTTTTAAATGGATGCTGGATTTCTTAGTGAAGAAATTTCATTTGCACACCGGAATCTTTACCATAGAAGGAAATCAGCTGGTTGTCCGTGCGTTATTTTCTGTCAGGTATGAAAAGGATAAGATAGCAACGATCATTTTTTCCTGCATGCACAGCTGGCGCATTCCATGGGCTCATGCAGGAAAGATGTTGATTATCATGAAAGACGGGACAAGAAGCGGACCGTTCCAGTTTGACAGCGGATCCCGCACCGGAGAATTCTGCCCGATCCTCGATTCCGGAGAAGATATCGAGCGGACCATAGCGTATTTACGGGAGGAGTTAAAAAGACATGGTATTTCTTCTGTCTATAGGAAATAACGGAAGGCAGAAAAAAGTGGAAAAACGGGCTGAAGAGACAGCAGAAGATGTTTATCAGCGGGGTATGGAATGATGGAAACGGTATTATTGGCTTTTATGCTGATAGCGGCTGTCTGTATAGGAGCCGCGACGTATAATTTAATGAAACTCTCCTCTCTTCCTGCGCGGGAACGGTATAAAGTTCTCCGCTTCAAAGGAGACAGCCTGACCATAGGATACGGACTGTTTGCTCATACATATAAGCTGAATGAAATTTTAGAAGTACAATTTGTAAAATTTCCTATAAGAGGCCGTTGGAGTCTGGGCGGTTATGTGGGTGAATTACGGGTGATTAAAATGAATGGTCATCGGTGCCGGTGGATTTCTTTTGACGGCAGTGTGTACTATGGACATATAGTTTGGATTACCAATGAACACATCATTGATTTATCCACGGATTTACTGATGAAAGAGCTTCGGCAGCATGGGGTCCAATGCTTTAAGGAACGGAATTGGTGTTCCTGAGCTGCACTTGTGCGGATGCATGGAGGTACAGGATTTGATAAAAGAACCGTGAGATATGCTTCTGAAAACTTGTGATGACATAAGGGCGGTGTGTAGATGATGGACATTAAACGACTCTTTCAAATTCCCTTGATTTTTTTGCTGATTCCCCTGTTCTTCCTGGTTATGTTAATTAAGATATATATATTTCAATATATAATCATAAACCGCATTGCCGTTTGGGGAGGCTCTTTCTGGATGGTACTGTTTCTCTTTTGCCTGCCTGCGTTGGAAGTACTCTCCGTGTGGAAGATTATTGTGTACCATTACGGTTGGAAAGTCCGGGAAAAACTCATCTCTTCGTCTTACAGCAGGGGAGATATCCTGGTGCTCTATCAAGCCATAAAAAGTTGGGATACAGCCTATCTGGGCGGAGCGCTTCTGGATGCAGCCATAACGGCAGTTGAAGCCGTGTGTTTCCTGGCGACACCTTTGTTTCTTTTCCTGCCCTGGGTTCTGTATGGTGTGATTGCGAAATGGTTTGGACTGCCTGCCGTTATTTCTTTCTAAAGGATTATAAGAGGACGAATGTAATATTCATAGTCCCTTGAAGTTTTATACTGTTTCTGATGCGCGTTCCAATCCTGACGGTCAGCTCACTGTCCATAACAGAACCGGAAAAATCTTTGAGCGTGTGAAGAAACGCCATGGTAAGATTTTTGACGCAAATGATGAAATCAAACTCAGTCCGTGCAGCTTGGCGTTGGGACAGCATACTATACGTTGTAATGACCATCTGTGTGTTCGGGGCATTAGGCTCGTTCTTTATGCTACACGATACGAAAGCAGCAATAGAAAAAATTTTCTTTGATGGGAAATGACTTCAAAGAGTAAGAAAAAAGAGCCTTACAAATCCCGTTTTTAGTGATGGATAAATCAGGATTTAAATAATAAATAAAATGAAATGATAAGTGAGAAAGGGTAAATTATGGGAGTAGATCATTTACAGGATGAACCAAAACTTATCTTGACATATCCTCATAAGTCTACATTTAATAGGATAGGCTTTTCATCCATGGTATCTTTATCTTTTATTGTTCTGTGGATACTGAATCATCTTATGAGTTATAATACTGATTTTTCAGATAAAATTATTATGGCAATAGTGCTGGTTGGCGCTCCGCTCCTTATATGGTTTATGGGATATTATCTCTTCATAAATGGAGTGAAATTAGAAATTTACGAAAATAATATCGTTAAATATTATACTTATGGAAGCAGAGGGCGGAGTGTATTGCATTTTAAATTTAAACTCGAAGATATAGAACAAATAAAATTTAAAAAGCGTCCGTTTAATTCTGTCTCTTATACACATCTCCGAGCCCAC
>ERZ1026971.773-NODE-773-length-14207-cov-7.384822_pt1 | contig 14207 bp, 12 predicted proteins | sample MGYA00519294_ERZ1026971 | MGnify/ENA primary metagenome ERZ1026971 (study PRJEB26926, sample SAMN06164664) | human gut metagenome | biome: ENVO:00009003; feature: ENVO:2100002; material: ENVO:00002003 | host: Homo sapiens | place: USA | collected 2012 ... | reverse complement strand
AGTCGATCTCTATCGTGTCATCTGGTTTTTGTTGGGACAAAAGAACAACCGTCTCGACATGCGTACTCTGCGGAAACATATCCGTAGTAGAAACCCGCATCAACTCATAATCCTCCGCACAAAGCACCTTCAGATCCCTGGCTAACGTAGCACTATCACAGCTCACATACACAACCCTCTCCGGCTTCATTTTAAGGATCGTATTCAGAAGTACCTCATCACAGCCTTTCCGTGGCGGGTCTACCACGATAACGTCTGCATAAACGCCATTCTTCTCATACTCTCTCGGCAACACTTCCTCTGCTTTTCCGACAAAAAACTCTACATTCTCAATGCCATTGAGCTTCGCATTCTCTCTTGCATTGTCAATGGCCTGTGGTACGATCTCCACGCCGCGAACGAATTTTGCTCTCTGGGCCAGGAACAGGGAGATAGTTCCGATTCCGCAGTACAGATCCCAGACAGTTTCATTTCCCGTAAGGCCGGCGTACTCCAGAGCCTTTCCATACAGTTTTTCAGTCTGGATGGGATTGACCTGGAAAAAGGACAGGGGAGAGATCTGATAGGAAATATCTCCGATGCTGTCCGTTATATAGGACTGTCCCCAAAGGAGGCGAAGCTGATCACCCAGGATCACGTTGTTCCGTTTTTTATTAACATTGATGGTAATGCTGGTCATTTCCGGAATTTCACAGAGTGATTCCACAAGAGCCTTTTCTGCAGGGATCTTATCTCCGTTTAAGATCAGACAGACCATCATCTCATCTGTATGGAAACCGTAACGAATCATAATATGACGTACAAGACCTTTTCCCGTGGCCTCATCGTAGGGCTGTACATGATATTTTTCCATGTGTCCGATCACACGGTCCAAAACCTCTTTATTCTGTTTCACTCCCAGAATACATTCTCGGTTATCAATGATGGAGTGGGTTCTTCCTGCATAAAAGCCTGTGATGATCTTTCCGTCTTTATTTTTTCCTACCGGAAACTGTGCCTTGTTTCGATAATGATAGGGGTCTTCCATCCCCATGATCGGTTCCATATCAAGATTCTGAAAACCTCCGATCCTTTCCAGATGTCCACGAACCTTTTTCTCTTTAAATTTCAGCTGCTGCTCATAGGATAATGCCTGAAGCTGGCATCCTCCGCACTGGCGGGCAATGGAGCAGGCCGGTTTCACACGATACGGGGACGGTGTGATTACCTCCATCAGACGGCCATAGCCGTAGTTCTTTTTTGCCTTGATGATCTTGGCGCTGATCCGGTCTCCGATCACGGCGTCCTTCACAAAAACGGTGAAGCCATCGGCTTTCCCGATACCTTCACCGTCAACTCCGCAATCCTCTATATCCAAAGTCAGTATATCGTTTTTACAGAATTCCATCTATTAAATATCTCCTGTTCTTCTTAAATTGGACTCAAAAAGACGGTTATAACCGAGCCATTCTTTTTTGCCCTTGTCTGCGTGGAAAATCTCTGTCAGTGTCTCCATTCTTGCATCGGTATTGTCTGCCAGATTCAGAGCTACTGCCTCTGCAAGTGCCGGTTTCTTGGGAGAGCCGTACTCCAGCTCACCGTGATGGGCAAGGATGCAATGGATTACCTGATTCTCAAGTTTCTCAGGAAAATCCGGGATCTCTTTTACCAGGTCGTGTACCATCTGTGCCCCGATCACAATGTGTCCCAGAAGCTGTCCCTCGTCTGTATAATCATTCATCGGAAAAGCTGAAAGCTCCTTGGTCTTGCCCACATCATGAAGAAGAGCGGTTGTGATCAGAAGATCACGGTTCAAAAGCGGATAGGCATTTGCCATGTAATCACAGAGACGTGTCACTCCAAGGGTGTGCTCCATCAGTCCGCCGATAAATCCATGATGCACGGTCTTGGCTGCGGAATGACCTTCAAACACCTTCATAAATTCCTGATCTTCCACAAAAAGCTTCTTCAGAAGCTGGGAAAGATACGGATTCTTCACACTGTTGATCAGGTCGCGCAGCTGGCTCTGCATATCGTCCACACTGTTCTCACTGGTAGGAAGATAATCTGCCGGATCATACTCCCCTTCTCCTGCCTTGCGTGCTCTCTTAATGTTCAGCTGCATGGCACCTGCAAAACTTGTCACATCTCCCATGATCTCAATGTAATCCAGGGCATCAAAATCATCGATCCCCAGAGAATTTGGGTCCCAGATCTTACCATCGATCACACCTGTTTTATCCTGAAGGATCAGATTCTCATAGGGTTTTCCATTCTTCGTTGTAGCTGCCTGTTTCTGTTTGCAGAGATAGATTCCGTTTACTCTGTCTCCCTCATGTAATTCATTTAAAAAACGCATAAAATTCTTGCCTTTCTGTTCTTTTTACTTTCAAAGCGGACATGCTCACCAAACAAAGTATCCACTTCACACTTTGTATTCACAGCCAGCCTTTCTTTACGATCTCCGGCTGCATCCCGGTCCGGGCTTTCCCTGCATTTTCGCACAGTCTCCCCTTACATCCGGGCTTTATTCAGTATCATAACACATTTTACTTTCCTTTGCTATGGAAATCATGTAAAATAGGAAACGAAGTGTTTTTTTGCATATCCTGTGTTACGCAGAAAAACACGAGATCAACAGAAGTAACAAAAAGGAGTAACTACAGCAACAATGAACAAAAAAGCATACAAAGCACTTGAATACTATAAAATCATAGATCTGCTGACAGACAAGGCTTCCTCCCCCATGGGAAAAGATCTCTGCCGGAAGCTTACCCCTTCCACAGATATCGAGGAAATCCGGTCCATGCAGCTGCAGACCCACGATGCCCTTGCACGCCTGTTCAAAAAAGGCGGCATTTCCTTTGGAAGTGTCAAGGATATCCGGGGCACACTGAAACGTCTTACTGTAGGCAGCGCCCTGAACGCGCCGGAGCTGCTTTCCGTCTGCAGTCTTCTGGAAAATACCGGCCGTGTCAAAGCCTATTCCAGAAATGACCGTGACGATGGAATGACCGATTCACTTGACGGAATGTTTGCGGCACTGGAACCTCTCACACCTCTGAGCACAGAGATCCGCCGCTGTATCCTTTCCGAGGATGAGATCAGTGACGATGCCAGCAGCACCCTTCGTCAGATCCGCCGCAGCATCAAGGCCACCAACGACCGGATCCACACCCAGCTTTCTTCTCTGGTTGCAGGAAGCGCCCGGAATTATCTTCAGGATTCTGTCATCACCATGCGTGACGGCCGCTACTGTATCCCGGTAAAAGCCGAGTACAAAGGCCAGGTTGCCGGTATGATCCACGACCAGTCCGCCACAGGTTCCACTCTTTTCATTGAGCCTATGGCTGTTGTCAAACTGAACAACGACATCCGCGAGCTGGAGCTGAAAGAACAGAAAGAGATCGAAGTAATCCTTGCGTCTTTAAGCCAGCAGGTAGCCGCAGAGCTGGAATCCATCCACGCAGATCTTTCCATCATGGTACAGCTGGACTTTATCTTTGCCCGTGCCGCTCTTGCCATGGACATGAATGCCAGCGAACCTATCTTCAATACCGAAGGACGGATCCGCCTGCGCCAGGCCCGTCACCCGCTGATCGACAGGAAAAAAGCCGTTCCTATTGACATCCGCCTTGGAGATGATTTTGACCTCCTGGTTGTCACAGGACCAAACACCGGTGGTAAAACCGTCTCCCTGAAAACCGTAGGACTTCTCACTCTTATGGGCCAGGCAGGCCTTCATATCCCGGCACTGGACCGTTCCGAACTTGCACTTTTCCGCGAGGTCTATGCGGATATCGGAGATGAGCAGAGCATTGAGCAGTCCTTAAGTACCTTCTCCTCTCATATGACAAACGTGGTTTCCTTCCTGAAATCCGCAGATCAGGACTCCCTGGTCCTCTTCGATGAGCTTGGTGCAGGTACCGACCCAACCGAGGGTGCCGCTCTTGCCATTGCTATCCTGTCCCATCTTCACGAACAGGGCATCCGCACCATGGCAACCACTCATTACAGTGAGCTGAAAATCTATGCCCTCTCTACCCCGGGTGTGGAAAATGCCTGCTGTGAATTCGATGTGGAAACTTTACGCCCCACCTACCGTCTTCTGATCGGTGTTCCCGGAAAAAGTAACGCATTTGCCATTTCCTCCAAACTGGGACTTCCGGATTTCATCATCGACAAGGCAAAAGAGCAGATCAGTGAACAGGATGAATCTTTTGAAGATGTTCTGACATCCCTGGAGCAGAGCCGAGTCACCATCGAAAACGAACGTGCAGAAATTGCCCGTTACAAAGAGCAGGTAGAAGAACTGAAAAAATCCCTCCAGGAAAAAGAAGAAAAACTGGACGAACGAAAAGAACGCATCTTAAGAGAAGCCAATGAACAGGCACATGCGATTCTCCGTGATACCAAGGAATACGCAGACCAGACCATGAAACTTTTCCATAAATTCCAGAAGGATCACGTAGATACCGCTTCTGTGGAAAAAGAGCGGCAGAATCTGAAGAAACGTATGTCAAAGGCTGAAAAAGGCATGTCTTCCAAACAGCAGAAGCAAAAACCAAAGAAGCAGCTGAAACCATCCGATCTTTCTCTTGGCGATACTGTAAAAGTTCTCAGCCTGAATCTGAAAGGAACCGTTTCCAGCCATCCGGATTCCAAGGGATATCTCTTTGTGCAGATGGGAATCATCCGTTCCAAAGTACATATCTCCGATCTGGAGCTTGTGGACGAGCCGGTGATCACCACCCCGTCCATGCAGCGTACCGGTGCCGGAAAGATCCGCATGTCAAAAGCGGCCAGCATTTCCACAGAGATCAATCTTCTGGGAAAAACCGTGGACGAAGCAGTTGCAGAGCTGGACAAATATCTGGATGACGCCTACATCGCACACATGAAATCCGTCCGCATTGTTCACGGAAAAGGTACCGGCGCCCTCAGAAAAGGTGTCCACAATTACCTGAAACGCCAGAAACATGTAGCTTCCTTCCGTCTCGGAGAATTCGGAGAAGGCGATGCCGGCGTAACCATCGTAGAATTCAAGAAATAAAAAAGGAGCGGAAACCATGGCTACAAAACAGAAAATCCTCATTGTTGACGATGACAACAACATCGCAGAGCTGGTAGCTCTCTACCTCACAAAAGAATGCTTTGAGACCAAGATCGTAAATGACGGCGAGGAAGCCCTGAAGCAGTTCCATATTTTTCACCCGGATCTGATTCTTCTGGATCTGATGCTTCCGGGCATTGACGGATACCAGGTATGTCGTGAGATCCGTCATACTTCCGATGTACCGATCATCATGCTTTCCGCCAAAGGAGAAACCTTTGACAAAGTCCTGGGACTGGAACTTGGAGCAGACGATTACATCATCAAACCTTTCGACTCCAAAGAACTGGTTGCCCGTGTCCGTGCAGTGCTTCGCAGATTCCATGTAAAATCATCTTCTGCCGCACCAAAGGAAAAATGTGTATCCTATCCGGATCTGGTGATCAACCTGACCAACTATTCTGTGACATATATGGGACATCAGATCGATATGCCGCCAAAGGAACTGGAGCTTCTCTATTTTCTGGCAGCTTCTCCCAATCAGGTTTTCACAAGGGAGCAGCTTCTGGATCATATCTGGGGCTATGAATACATCGGAGATACCAGGACTGTAGACGTTCACATCAAACGTCTCCGTGAGAAGATCAAGGATAATCCAAACTGGGCGCTTTCCACCGTCTGGGGGATCGGTTACAAATTTGAGGTAAAAGATTCATGAAACAGCATCTTTATACCAAACTGCTGATCCTGTATTTTGTGCTGGGCGGAATCTGCTTTCTGCTCCTTTCCTCCGGAGGCTCCTATCTGGTAGAAAAAAGGCTTGAACGCTCCACCGGAGAGTCCCTTTACCGCGCAGCCAGCCAGATGGTTTCCGGAAATGAACTCCGTCAGTCTGTAAAAGACCCGGAAAATGCCTCCCTCTCCCTGGCTCTTTCCTCTGCTGCCGCATTTCAAAATGCAGATTTCTGGGTCATGGACACGGACGGAACCGTTCTGATAAACACAGATGAACAGTCTTCCGGCTCCGGTGAGATCACTGTCAAAAATTTCCGGCCTGCAGATTACGAAAATATCTGTTATTCTTCCGGTACGTTTTATGGGACATTCAAAACCACGCAGTTAAGCACCGTCGTTCCCATAAAAGATACAGACCAGGTGATTGGTTATCTGGCAATCCACTACCCTATGAAAAACCTCTACGAAAGCCGCAGCAATATCGTAGAGGTTATGATCCTGATCTTTATTGTGATCTATCCACTGTTTTTCAGTTTTCTTCTGATCTACTTTTACCGGGTCCATAAACCTCTGAAAAAAATTTTAAAAGGCGCTCTGGAATTTGCCAACGGAAATCTTTCCTATACGATTCCAGTGGATTCTGAAGATGAGATGGGATATCTTTCCCACTCCCTGAATTACATGGCAGACAAGCTGAACAAAAACGGAGAATATCAGCGACAGTTTATCTCCAACGTATCCCATGATTTCCGCTCACCTCTGACCTCCATCAAAGGATATGTGGAAGCCATGCTGGATGGTACCATCCCACCGGAAATGCAGGAACGCTATCTGAAAGTCATTGCCTTTGAATCCACACGTCTGGAGAAATTGACCCGAAGCCTCCTTACCTTAAACGAACTGGATGTCAAAAAACGGATGATGCACATGCGGCGTTTTGATATCAACGAAACCATCCGTACTACAGCGGCCTCCTTCGAGGGGACCTGTTCGGAGCGGAATATCCGGCTGGAACTCCTTCTGGCAGGCAAAGAGCTGTTCGTCCGCGCGGATATGGAGCAGATCCAGCAGGTACTGTACAATTTATTGGACAATGCAGTAAAATTCAGCAGCGACAATTCTTCCATTACACTGGAAACAACCGTCAACCATGGCAAAGTTTTTGTCTCTGTCAAAGACCGGGGAACCGGAATTCCAAAAGAAAGTCTTTCCAAAATCTGGGACCGTTTCTACAAGATTGATGCCTCCCGTGGAAAAGACCGTAAGGGAACCGGCCTTGGACTTGCCATTGTGAAAGAGATCATCAACGCCCACAAGCAGAATATTAATGTAATCAGCACTGTTGGTGTGGGAACGGAATTTATTTTTACTCTTGAAAAAGCAAAATAAAACATCAAAAAACCTCTGATCCGGAAAGCTGTAAAAGAAATATTCCTTAATATTTCCTGCAATCTTTCCGAATCAGAGGTTCTTTTATTTACTCTATAAATCTTCTTCAGCTTGCTATTCAGTATGTAAATCAGACATTTACTTTCAATTTTTCAATCCGTTCACAATCTTATTTCCAGTCGTAATTTCTCAGATGCCCTTCCAGATTCATATGTGCAAAATTATGCTGGCGCAACGCCTCATAAAGCACAATAGCAACGGAATTGCTCAGATTCAGGGAACGGATATCCCCGATCATAGGTATCCTCACGCAGGTTTCCTGATTTTTCACCAGAATATCCTCCGGAATTCCCGCACTTTCCTTGCCAAACATAATAAAACAGTCATCCTCATACTTTACATCTGTATAAGTCTGAGGCGCCTTGGTGGTTGCGTAATAGATCTTCGCTCCCGGATTCTTCTTGAGAAAATCCTCATAGTCCAGATATCTGGTCACATCCAGATGTTCCCAGTAATCCATGCCTGCACGCTTGATTGCCTTCTCATTGAGACGGAAACCAAGCGGCTCGATCAGATGTAATCTGGTTCCTGTTGCCACACAGGTTCTGCCGATATTACCTGTATTTGCCGGAATTTCCGGCTCATGGAGTACAATGTTTAAAACTCCCATTATTTTCCTCTTTTCTATAAAACTGTCAAGCGGATATTCGCAATCCGCTTCGCTGTATATAATCCTAAATGCTGCAAACATTCAACGATTTATATTCAATCTTTTCCATTCGTCTTCCGCCGGACGCTCCAGATATCTGGCATTTCCGCCGCTGTAAAGAAGCCTGTCATTTCCGGAATTGGTCTGCCCGATCACTGCTGCCATGATCCCTTCTCTTCGTAACTCCTGCACAAACGCATCGCCACCCTGGATTCCCAGAAGAATACTTCCACCGGAAAGGAGTTTATAGGGATTCACATCAAAGATCTCACAGATCTCTATGGTTTCCTGTCGGATGGGTACGCTTCGAAGGTCTGCGCTAAGTCCCACTCCGGATGCTTCCGCCATTTTCCAGAGTGCAGACAGAAAGCCGCCTTCCCCCATCAGATACCTGGCACTGGCTCCGGACGCTTCCGCCATCTTCCAGACCTTATTGTTCTCTTTTTTCATTCCTGTTCCGTAAACTTCCGGAAGTTTTCCGGCATCTTCAAGGAACCGTTCCGAAAAAACTTCCCGCAGTCTGTCATGGTAGTTCTCTGCAATCCATGCCGTACCTTCTGCTGCCACAGGGCCTGCCACGATCAGTTCATCTCCGGGTTTCAGCTGTCCGTCAATTTCCGCCTGAAGTGCCTCCAGTGCTTTTTTCCCAAGTTTCATAACTGCCGCCTTAGTAAATGATCAGCGAAAGCACAGTCGGAACTACCATTGCCAGAACCAGAATAACTGCGATGATCGCTGTGATCACTTTTCTTTTTTTCGGATCAAACATTCCCATAATTTTTATTCACCTCATCTGTAATATCCGTTAATCGCGCATTGTTGGTCAAAGGATCCCTGTCTGTATAATCGAAAAGAATCGTCTTTCCATCCCGGAACACCTCGATATGGGCGGTCTTCGGGATTTTTTCCGCTTTCCGGTAATCCCAGATCAGCCGCTCGTATGGCTTCTGATCGGATGCAAAAGATGGTCTGCTCTTTAAATTCTCCCGAAGATAAAGATCCAGAAGCATCACATCGGAAAGGACTTCCAGCGGGATCTCTTTCTGTTCTCCGGCAAATTCCATCAGGATCTCATAGCGTCTCATCCTGGAATGAGAAATCTCCGAGTATCCTTTTTTCTCATAAAATCTGCCAAGTGCCTCATACATCCGGAAAGGATCTTCAAAATACTGTTCCAGAAATACAAGGGTGTGTTTGAACTGACCACTATTATAATACACTTCCACCATACTTTCCACCATTTTCAGCCCCAAAATCTCCCCGTAGGTCAGCCAGGCTGTGGAAAGCACCTCATAAGGTTCCCGGTCTTTGTAAAGGATCTGATATTCTCCGGTCATCTCCATCATATGCGAACCCTTCAGCACTTTCAGAAAACCAAGCTGAAACTGCTCCGGCCGCAGTGCATAGACATCGCAGAAAGACTTGTGGAAGCTTTCATATCCCTCATAGGGAAGTCCTGCGATCAGATCCAGATGCTGGTGGATATTTCCAAAGCTGTGGATCTGCTCTACGATTCCTTTCAGTTTTTCAAAATCCATGGTTCTCCGAATAGCTTTGATGGTCTGCGGATTGGTGGACTGTACCCCGATCTCCAGCTGGATCAGGCCCGGGCGCATGGTTTTCATCAGAGCCAGTTCCTCCTCACGGAGAAGGTCCGCGGAAATTTCAAAATGGAAGTTCGTGATCCCGTTGTCATGCTCTGTAATATACCGCCAGATTGCCATGGCGTGGTCATGTTTACAGTTGAAGGTACGGTCCACAAATTTGACCTGTGGAACTTTATTATCAATAAAAAACTGCAGTTCTTTTTTTACAAGTTCAATATCCCGGAACCGGAGCTTCTTATCTATGGAAGAAAGACAGTAACTGCAGGAAAATGGACATCCCCTGCTGCTCTCATAATAAATAATGCGGTTTTTAAACTCCGTAAGGTTGCTGTATGCAAACGGAACTTTACTTAAGTCCATCAGTTCCCGCCAGCCTGTGTGTACAATATCCGGGACTTTGGTTTCGTCATGAAATGCCACACCTCGGATTTCTTTCAGGTTTTCCGGTTTTCTTTCTATATAATAGCCTGCCAGTTCATGGAAAGTTTCTTCTCCCTCTCCTACCATCACACCAAAAAACGCGGGATTCTTTTTCAGAAATTCCACCGCATCGTAAGATACTTCCGGACCGCCTGCCCAGAAATCCACATGTGGAAGGATTTTCTTAAGATCCGGTACCAGTTCTTTTACAAAGGAAATATTCCAGATATAGCAGGAAAAACAGATCACATCCGGCTGTTCCAGATAAATGTCCTTTAAAATATCATCCTGGATCTGATTGATCGTATACTCTTTGATCACTACATTGGGGCTGTACTCTCCAGAACAGGATTTCAGGTTGTATACTGCAAGATTGGAATGGATATATTTTGCGTTGCACGCTGCAAGTAAAATTTTCAAAATTTGTATTCTCCTAACTTCCGCCGGATGATCTCCCTCTTTACCCGGCATTTTTCATTATTTCTCCGTTTGATTCTTTCGCCTTATGATTATAGCGTTCCCATCCCCGGATGTAAATAGAAAAACCGGATTCCTCTTTTGCAACAAAGATTCCGTTTCTGTTGTATTTCCATTCAAACAGCGTTAAAATGGATACTACATCTTTTATAAAGGAGTACCTTTTTATGGACCGAAACAGCTGCCTGAACTATTTTCAGGCTTTTCCCTTCTGGGAACATATGACCGAAGAAGACCAGGATTTTCTTCTTGATAATATCCGTGAACTTCATTACCCGGCAGGTGCTGCCATACAGTCAGAAGAACGCCAGTGTCTGGGAACTCTTTTTCTTCTGAAGGGCGTTCTCCGCGTGTACCTTCTGTCCTCTCAGGGAAAAGAAGCCACACTGTACCGTTTAAGGGACAGTGATATCTGCACCCTTTCCGCTTCCTGTATGCTTTCTGCCATCACATTTGATGTGCAGATCGATGCGGAAACAGACTGTGATCTTCTTCTGCTTCCGGCAGTTCCTTTTTCCCGGCTGATGAAAAACAATATCTATCTGGAAAATTTCATCTATAAACGGACAACCGAACATTTCTCGGATGTGATCGCCGGAATCGAACGGACATTTTTTATGACGTTACCTCAGAGGATCGCAGCCTTCCTGCTGGACGAAGCTGCAGATACCGGTTCTGATGAACTCACTCTCACCCAGGAGGCAATCGCCCGCTCCATCGGAAGTGCCAGGGAGGCAGTCAGCCGCAGCCTCAAAAAAATGAATAAAGACGGCTCTATCCAGATCTCACGGGGATCGATCCGCATTCTGGATAAAAGCCGTCTTTATGAAATGATGAATACTTTCTGATCTTACTGAAGTGCTGCTTCAAGCTCTGCTTTTGATGTCAGTCCCACAAAACGTGCAGTCTCTTTTCCACCTTTAAACACAAGCAGTGTAGGAATACTCATGATCTTATACTGCTGTGCAAGAGACGGCTCTTTATCTACGTCTACTTTCCCTACTTCGTATCCTGCTTCTGCCAGTTCTTCCACAACCGGAGCCTGACGTCTGCACGGTCCGCACCAGGTTGCCCAGAAATCTACCAGTACCGGTTTCTCTGCATTTAATACCTCTGTTTCAAAATTGTCTGTTGTAAAAACTTTTGCCATGATAAAATTCCTCCTTAAATTTATATGTTATAAAATCCGATCCTGTTTCTGATCGTTATCAGTTTCTGCCTTTCTTCTGAATTTATACTGTATGCACTCTATGCCTGCTCTTTCAAAAGTTTCCGCACATACTGACAGGCGGAAAGGCCTGCCTGCGCTCCATCATGTACCGCTTTTGCCACCTGAAGAAGGCCTCCGGTACAATCCCCTGCCGCATACAGTCCTGGAACCGTTGTTTCCATCTCCTCATTCACCCGGATATTTCCTTTTTCATTCAGTTCCGCACCAATCTGGCGGGCCATTTCTGAACTTCCGGCTGTACCCAATGCCACAAAAACACCTTCTGCGGGTGCAAATGACGTTTGCGGTTCGCCTGCTTCCTGTAAAGATACATCTCCTTTCAGGCGAAGTCCCTGAACACGCTCATCTCCCTCAATTGCCTGAATTTTCATGGTATTCACGTCAATCGCATTCTCCTTTGAAAATTCCGGTTTCTTTCCATCTGTAAAAATCGTCACATGAGAAGCTGTATGAGAAAGTTCCTCAGCTTCATGAAGGGCAAAATCGCTGTTTCCAAGAACCGCCACATCTTTTCCGCGGTAGAAAAAAGCATCGCATACTGCACAGTAGCTGACTCCTTTTCCTTCAAATTCCTTCACTCCCGGGATCTTCGCAGAAGCTCTTTTGCTTCCCGTTGCCAGGATCACACTGCGGGCTTCAAAATCGCCTTCCGTTGTTTTCACCTCAAAGGTATCAAAGCCTCCCATTCCCACGACCTGGGCATCCAGGATCCTGACACCAAGTGCCCTGGCCTGTTCAAGTCCTCTTTCAAAAAGTTCTTTTCCGGAAAGAGGTTTCTCAAGTCCGTAATAATTCTCGATCTTCTCTGCTTTTTCCAGTGAACCGATTCCTGTATTGATGATCAGCGGGTCCATATTTCCTCTCGCTGCATAAAGAGCTGCGGAAATTCCTGCCGGGCCTGCTCCTACGATAATGATATTTTCCATTTCAGACACCTGCTTTCTTCTGCTTCTTTGAAATCTGTTTTATAATATACGCTCTGCATCGGTCTGTTTCTGTGATTAAGTCACTTTTGCTTTCTCACAGAACCTATTATACCACACCCTTCTGGAATTACACCCCTTTTATCATCTTTATCTTCCCTGTTTTTCCTGTTGCAAACGTTTTCCGAAATCTTGCACCCTGACTTCTTCTATGCTATTATTATAACAGTTTTGCTGATGCAGACCATTCAATTTTATTGTTTGTTTTTGAATATTTCAGATAGATCAGTTATGAAATAAGGGAGAGTTATTTATTATGAGAAGTTTTGAATATTTTACCCCCACACGGGTGGTTTTTGGAAAAGATACACATCTTAAAGTTGCCACACTTCTGAAAGAACAGCATTGTAAAAAAGTTCTGATCCACTACGGCGGACACAGTGCCATTAAATCCGGTCTTATTGATGAAATCAGATCCGTACTTGACGAGGCAGGAATTGCCTATGTAACTCTTGGAGGCGTCGTTCCAAATCCACGGCTTTCCAAGGTCCGGGAGGGAATTGAGCTCTGCCGCAGAGAAAATGTGGATTTTCTTCTTGCTGTAGGAGGCGGAAGTGTTATTGATTCCTGTAAAGCCATCGGTTACGGCCTTGCAAATCCGGAAACCGATGTATGGAACTTTTTCCTCCGCACCGAAACTCCAAAAGCCTGTCTTCCAGTTGGTGTGATCCTTACCATCGCAGCTTCCGGAAGTGAAATGAGCAATTCCTGCGTCATCACAAATGAAGACGGCTGGCTGAAACGCAGTACTGCCCGAAATGACCTGTGCAGACCACGTTTTGCCATTCTGAATCCACGGCTTACATACACCTTACCTCAGTACCAGACCGAAAGCGGCTGTGTGGATATCCTGATGCATACCATGGAACGGTATTTCGTAAATATCGAAACTATGGAAATTACAGACAGCATCAGCGAATCCCTGATGCAGACGGTAATCTACAATTCCCGTATCTTGCTGAAAGAGCCGGATAATTATACCGCCAGAGCAGAAATCATGTGGGCAGGAAGTCTCTCTCACAACGGTCTTACCGGCTGTGGAACCGGTGGCGGTGACTGGGCATGTCATCAGCTGGAACATGAACTTGGAGGGACCTACGATGTAGCTCACGGTGCCGGTCTGGCCGCATTGTGGGGAAGCTGGGCACGTTATGTCTATGACGCAAATCCGGAGCGTTTTGCCCAGTTTGCCACCAACGTATTCGAAATCCCATGCAGTATCGATTTCAACAAAACCGCCCTTGCCGGTATCGAGGCTATGGAAGATTATTTCCGTTCCATTCAGATGCCTACCAGCCTTCATGAGCTTGGTCTTGACCTTACAGAAAAAGATATCCACGATCTGGCATTTAAGTGCAGTTATGAAGATACCCGCACCATCGGCGTTTTCAAACAGTTAAATATGAAAGATATGGAAAAAATTTATCTGGCTGCACGATAAATGCGCCAAATATAATATTGCAGATGCTTTTTTGAAAATCAGATTTTTCAGAAAAACATCTGCTTTTTTTCATTTTTCCCTTGCATTCTCTACATAAATGTGTTAAAGTAATAAAGTACTCGAAAGAGACATGCCCAGATAGCTCAGTTGGTAGAGCAGAGGACTGAAAATCCTCGTGTCGCT
>ERZ1026971.760-NODE-760-length-14450-cov-9.904411_pt1 | contig 14450 bp, 6 predicted proteins | sample MGYA00519294_ERZ1026971 | MGnify/ENA primary metagenome ERZ1026971 (study PRJEB26926, sample SAMN06164664) | human gut metagenome | biome: ENVO:00009003; feature: ENVO:2100002; material: ENVO:00002003 | host: Homo sapiens | place: USA | collected 2012 ... | reverse complement strand
GCCGTGCCGCAGCCGCCGGAGCGGTGCTTAAGCCGTCAGGCGGGAATTGTGCGGTATTGCCTTAGGTTTGCGGCAAGGAACCACCCCTCAGGCCGCTTCGCGTCCAGCTCCCCTCCAGGGGAGCCACCACAATCATAAGGTAAGATACTGGCTCCCCTTAGAGGGGAGCTCCGGCGAAAGCCGGTGAGGGGTGGTTCCTCGCGCAGAGCCTGATAAATGAGATTTGTGACTGGGCTCATCCGGCGGCCAATGGGCTGGCCGCCCTACCGTACAGTTACCAACAAAAGGCCTGTAATTTATACGCTCCTCCGGGGCGTCGGGGACGCCGCCCCCTACGGCATAGCAAGGTATATTGCAATTTTTAAATTGTGTATTGTTCCCAGTATTTCTGCAGGGTGGGATCCCCCGCCCTACTGGCCTGGCAAATATTTCACCGAACCTATGCCCACAAATACAAAAATGCCGCAGCAGACTGTTACATCTGCTGCGGCATTTCTATTTAGGGGTTAATGGGCTGGGTTACAGCTCATTGTTCAGGCTGTGGGATTACTGCCGAATGCCGGTGTTCTTATCGAAATGATAAGTGCGGCCATCGATGACTGCATCGCCCTTAGCCATGGTGCCATAGATCGGGTCGAAATAGTAACGCTTGTCAGCGCTCCAGCCCTTGATCATGTGGCCCTGTGCATCGTAACGGACCCACTTGCCGGTACCATCGGGCCTATCAGCCCACTGGCCAGCTTCGGATTCCTGATAGACATCCTTGCTGGTGGCTTTCTTGCCCTGATCAACAGAGTCCAGCCAGTACCAAGCATCGGAAGCCGGGTCATAGATTTCCTTGCCGCGGCCTTCCAGACCCTGGCGAACGCCATTTTCGTACCAGTAATCGGCGCCATTGATGGTTACCCACTGTTTATCAAGGCCAATGCCGGTGTTCTGATCGAACGCGCACGGTACGCCGTCAATTTCAGTAACACCCTTGGCCATGGTGCCAAAGGTCGGGTCAAAGTAGTAAGTGCCCTTCTCGGTCGTCTGCCAGCCCTTGATCATGTGGCCGTTCTCATCGTAACGGACCCACTTGCCGGTGCCATCGGGCCTATCAGCCCACTGGCCGGCGGCGGATTCCTGGTAAACGTCCTTGCTGACGGTCATTGCGCCGCCCTGGACAGCATCCAGCCAGTACCAGGCGTCGGAATCGGGATCATAGATCTCTTTGCCGCGGCCCTCAGTACCCTGCTTCACGCCCTTTTCGTACCAGTACTTCTTGCCGTTTTCTTCAACCCAGCCGTTCTTCTCGCCGTACTTGGCGGTGTAGTCCTTGCCGTTGAAGTTGACAGCAGCGGTGGTAACGCCGCTGGTCTGCTTTACAGTTGCATCCACGAACTGTGCGCTTGCACAGTTCTTATCGGTGCAGGTAAAGACAGCCATTGCGGTAATGGTGGTCTTTTCAGCAGCACCATGAACGGTGCGCTCCTCGGCTTCGAGAGCCTGGGTTTCTTCGCCGCCAACTGCTGTAAAGGTTGCTTCAAACTTCACATTGGCTGCAGGCATAGTGAAGGTATACTCGCCGCCACCGTCATTCACAGCTTTCGTAATATTTTCGCGGGTATTGCTGCCACCATAATAGATCGCCTCGGTCAATACGTAGGTGGTACCTTTCGGCTTGATGTTAGCTGTAACTTCTGTACCTGCCGCAAAGCGGGTCTCACCATCATCAGTAAATGTGACAGTGCCCTCGCCCTCCACCTTAACTTCAATGCCATACTTAACAACCGTAAACTGTGCGGTAACGGTCACATCAGCAGCAGGCATTTCAAAGGTGTAGGTTTTGCCTTCCTCGACGGTAGTATACAGAACATCGGTATTCTCGCTGTCCTTAATCACCAAACCATTTTTTTCCAGCTGTGCAAGCGTATACATGTTATCAGCCGGGGTAACGGTCAGAGTAACAGTATCGCCAGCCTTCAGTTCAGTGGTCTTGTCAGCCTTCACCTCGCCGTAATCGCTGCTTTTAATCGTAACGCTGTAGGTTTCAACCTTAACAGGCTCAAACGCAGCGCTAACGGTAACATCAGCGGCGGGCATCTCGAAGGTGTAGGTGTTTTCCTTACCGTCTACTGCCTTAAAGTCGTTAATTTCTTTCTTCGTTCCGCCATCCGTATAAGTAGCTTTCAGGCTGCCGTCCGTGTACTTAAAGTTGGTATTCGGGGTAACGGTAACAATAACAACATCCTTCGCAGCTGCGGTTTTCGGCTCTACGCCCACAGTGCCGTTTTCAACAGTATCCGCCACAGTAACGTTATACTTCTTAACCTCTTCAAACGCTGCGCTGACAGTTGCATCGCCAGCGGGCATTGCAAAGGTGTAAGTGTTGGCCTTTTCTGTGTCAGGAGTTGCTTTCAGGGTCTGATTGTCGCCGTAAGTAACCACCACACCGTCAGCCGTCAGGGTATAGCCATCCTTCGGGGTAGCCACAACGGTAACGCTGGTGCCCTCAGCAACCTTATCCAGGTCAGCTTCGGGGCTGGTGATCTTCAACGTATCCTTGTTAGCATCGGCCACCTTGACCGCATAGGTCTTAGCGTTCTTTTCAACGTTGATGTTCACATCGCCGTTCGGCATGGTGAAGGTGTAAACCGTCTTAGCCTTTTCGGTGGTAGCCTGGGCTGCGGCTTCGTCCTGCGCTGCTTCCTGAACTTCAGTCAGAGCAACATCGGTATTGCCGTTCTTTGCGGTAACGGTAACGATATCGGTGCCTTCCTTTTCTACGGTCAGGGTAACGGTATCGTCCTTGATGTAGGTGTTGCTGGTGGTGCCCAGGGTCAGGGTAACGCCTTCAACTGGATCGGGCAGGGTAACGGTGTGGGGGGTGCTTTCGGTTGCGGTATGGCAATCAGAGCACAGGTACACATTGTTGCCAACGGACTTGGTTTCCAGCTCGTCCAGAGCCCAGGTATGGCCCTTGGGCAGTGCGCCGTCAGCGTACTTCTTTTCACCCTTGGTCAGGCCGTACTTGTTGGTGCGGGCCTGGGTGTAAGCGGGGGTATCGCACCATGCTTCAACGGAAACATCGGTGGTTGCGCCGCTGTTCAGGTCGCTGACCATGTCGGACATCGGCATGGTTTCAACCAGGTTAGCGCACCACATGAACTCTTCGTTCTTGTTCTTCTCGTCAGAGCTGCCCATGTTCTGGTTGTAACTCGGGTTGTAGTTCCAGGACTCGGTCTTGTAGCTCTTACGGTTTGCATAAGAAGTGCCGGAGGCATCGGTCTTGACTTCTGCCTTGCCGTCCACCAGTTCCTTATAGGTGTTGGACAGGTTGGTGCCGACAGAAACGATCAGCTGATCCTTGGTGGTGTTGATGCCGGTGATCACAGTCTGGCCCTGCTGGGTGGTGGTAGCAAAGCTGTAGCTGTCACGCAGGGTCAGGCCCGCCAGAGGATGGTTCTTGAAGGTGCCCAGATACTTCACACTGCTGGTATCCTGGGCGCTATCCATGATAACCATGCTCATGCCGGGAAAGTGGGTATCGGGAACCATGTTGCCGTCCTTATCCTTGGTCAGCTTAATGCCGCCATAGACGGTGTTGTATTCCTTCACTTCTTCCACTGCGCCGGTGGTCGGGTCCATACGGTAGATGGCGTTGTTGACGTTGAAGTACAGCTTGCCATCATACAGTGCGGTAGAGTGTACCAGTGCGGGGTAAATCCGCTTTGCAGCAGCGTCTGCCAGGCACTCGGTGTTCAGGTTGTTTTCAACCTTGGTATGCTTATCTGTTGCACTGGTATCGATCTTATAGATGGTGCCAGCTTCGGCCAGAACCTCGGCATTGCTGTCGTCATCATTGAAGTTGCTGCTGGTTTTCTTCAGATCGTTGTAGTACATCAGGATGATATCAAACGGGTCATCCGTCTTGGTAAAGCTGCTCATGCTGAAGCCGCCGGGTCTGCTGCTGGAATCCTCTTTGCGGATATAGTAGTTCGCATTACGCGGACGTGCTTCCAGAGTATCGGGGCCCTGGCTCTGCATCTTCTTCATGAACTGCTGCATCTGGGAGTTGTTACCAGAGCTGCCGGAACCAGAGCTGCCGCTGTTGCCGTTCTCGGCCTGCTGGCGGCGCATGTTGTTATACAGGTTCTGGTTGGTCGTGGTATCAACGTAATAGAAGTAATCATTGTCGAAGTAGATGGGGCTGCAGATAGAGGTGAACCAGGTATCCTCGTAGCAGGTATCGGTGTAACGGGTCTCGTTCTTGTTTTCCGTCTTGGTGTAAGAGTAATGCGGCTTGCCGTTGTTCAGCACAACCTGGCCGTCTTTCATATCGGGGGTGCTGTTCTTGGTGTAGGTGTAGCCATCGTACAGCGAGTCAATGTAATCATAGTACTTGCTGTAACGGCCTTCCAGACCGGAGGGAGAAACCAGGAAGTTGACATGGCGCAGGTCGCCTGCGTTCTCAACGCGGGTCTGGGCCATGCACTCGGTGTTCACGTCATCATAGCAGACGTCAACATAGTACCAGTTTTTGTTGTTTTCGCCGGTGGTCATCGTAGCAGAGTTGCTGTCGCCCTGCAGCTTGTTGACCTTGACTGCGTTGAAGTAGTGGACGTTGTTGAACATGCCGCCGCCGAACGCATTACCGGCAACACTGGTATCAGAAGTATTGCAGTAATACAGGATCTGGGCAAAGTCAACAACAGCGTTATCGCCTACTTCATCGGGGGTCTTCCAGCTGCCGTCATCATTCTTATAGATGCTCTTGTTGTCAGGCAAATTCTGGACCATGTAGTTAAATGCAGCTGCATAGCCCAGGCAGATGCAGCCATACTCAACGCCCTTAGCGCCGATCTCGCCGCCCAGCAGGGCACCGAAAGCAGTCGTCTGGATAGGATCGTTGTTGCCGCCGCCGGTGATATCGCCCATGGAGCCCATATCGAATTCTGCAACCTGGGAGATCCAGTCGTGCAGGATCAGCAGCTTGGTGACATAGTCAGCGCTGTCACCCAGCTTGGCAACCTGTGCCAAGCCTGCATCACGGATGGCTTTCAGAGCTTCGCCATAGTTCATGACGTAAGACATGAACGCCTGCGGCAGCATGTTCAGCATGAATGCCATGGTGGTCGGCGGGACATCATCGTTCGGATCAATGCTGCACAATATCTTGATTGCGCCCATGGTGCCGGTGATGCTGCCATCCTCGCCCTGCTTCTGAACGCCCTTGGAGGTCCAGAACGGGGCAACCACGCCGAAGTACTCTGCTTCGTCCTGGTTGAACTGCGACAGCTGGAAGTAGTAGTAGTTCATCTGCGCAGTCGAGACATCGTAAGTATTGGTGACCTGGTTGCCCTGGTCGTCCACATACACGGCAGTCTTCTGGCTGTCGTACAGCAGCAGGCTGTTCTTGCCCTTGTTGTCGCCGCTCTGATAGGTGAAGTTCACCTTGCTTGCGTCAACCGGGTTGTTCTGCATATCGTACCAGTTGCCGTCCTTCATTGCGGACACCAGGGTAACGCCGGTGCCGCCGGAGGTGGTATCCAGGGTCGGGGTGCCGCCCACGTTGATGTAGACGGAATTGTCATTCTGGTCTACCACAACGCTGACCGGCATGGTCATTACCGGCTGGTTTTTGATTTCTTCGCCGCAGACAGCGCACTTGAAGGTGACGCTGGTGCATTCCCAGTCAATGGTAACGGGAGCGCCGGCAGAAATTTTGCCGGTTTCGCTGTCATAGAACAGCTGGGCGTTGCTGTAGTCAGCGGCCAGCTCGCCCTCGACCTTCTTCATTTCCCAGTTGAAGGTAGCAACAAAGTTGCCATCTGCATCCTTGGGCACGGCATGGTTCTGGCAGGGCAGGGCGGCAATGTCGTCGGTGCGGGTGGTGGGTTCCTTGTATTCCTTCTTAAGCGGGCTCTTGTCAGCGGGCACGCTGGCAGAGTAAACGGTCTTGCCGGCAGCGCCGGGCTTTGCCTCGGTGGTATCCTTGGTTACGGTGCCTTCTACCTTCTGGTAGGCATCGTCCTTTTCACAGGTATACACAGCGGTGTAAGCCCAGCCGTCATCGGTCTTGGTCCAGTAACCATCGGGGGTTTCCTTCCAGGTATGGGTGTGGCCATCCTCCGGGTTGGTGTCATTCCAGTACCATTTCGGCTCGCCATAGGTATGGCCGTCTGCAGCGGCGCTGGCCGCAAAGGTATCGGAGTTTTCAGCAACGTAAGCCTGTGCGTAGCTGTCAGCCTGCTGCGCAATCACTTCATCATCGCTGTTGGTCATGGACTCCATCGCAGAGGTCATGCCGGAGCTGCCGGTAAAGGTAACGGCGGTCACAACGCCTGCGGCGTTCGTCTCATAGCCCAGGTCGGTAACGGCGCTGGACAGATGATACGTTTTGATGGTGGCAGCCATCACCGATGCCATCTCGTCCTTGTTCAGGCCATAGGCTTCGGTGTTGATCTTGCCGGCTGCGGCGTTGGCGTACATGGCATCGGCCAGTGCATTTTCCAACGCTGCAAGGCTCATGCCTGCCTTGCTCTGTGCAGTCGCTTCCAGCTTGGCATCGTCCTGCTCCAGTTCATGCACTTCGCCCTGGGCAGCCAGCGTTTGGGCTGTCTGCTTGATCAGGTCTGCGGTGCTGGTGAACTTGGGCAGGGACTGCACAGCGCTGGCCGCGCTTGCTGCGCTAGCTGCAACAGACTGCGCTACCGAAGGATCAATCTTGGTAGTTTCGGCTGCTGCGGGAAGCGCCACGCTTTGGGCAACCATGGCTGCTGCCAACACGGATGCACCAAAACGCTGAAGGTTTTTCTTCATAGTTTTATCCTCCCTTAAGTGTTACTACTTTCCCCATTTGTGTGAAAAGTGGTACGGCAGATGTGCGGCACTTTGCAGGTGTTGATTGCAAAACGCCTGGTTGTGCTCCCCTCGGTCTGGCGATCCCTTGCCGGGCTGCGGCCTGCTTTTGGGGCTTTTGGCCCCGGCACAGCGGCTGACAAAACGTTGTACCGGCTGCATGCCTTGATCCAGCAAATGATAACCATTCCGACACATCTAGGTATATACATTATATCACAGTTGCCAGAATTTGCATAGTTAATTAGAGCGGTTTCTAGGTAAATTTTTGTCCTTGAATCAACTGAAACCTGTTTTTCGCACATTATTTGCGTTGCGGTGCGGTGACCCTTTGGCGGTATTTATTAACATTTTTGAATGGTTTATTCCTGATTTTATCAAATGATTAAACATTTACCCCGATAATGTTCTTTGCAATCTCTTAATCCAATCACCCGGTATTGTTATCGCGCATTTTTTGTCATTTCGGTTTGGCTTGTTGTTGAGAGATTTGGCAGAGATTGGAGGAAACTTGAAGGGAAAATTGGAGGTTGAGAATTGCCCATTATAAATTGTACTGTAGAGAGCGTTCCTGACCGTTCCGAGAACTTAGGGATAGATCAACCCTTGCCCCTTAACCGCGACCGGAAATACACCTTCCTAAGGTAGGGCGGTGTGAGTGCCCCCCTCTGCTCCACTTTTTCAAAGTTCCGAATGGTGTCCTCTCCCCTATCTACAATTCCTGATGTTTTCATGATGCCTTCCTTAGTCTTCCACACCAGGCCTTTGCCCCCCTCCCCGTCCCATATACACAACAAAAAGGCCCCTGCCTTAACAGCAGGAGCCTTGAAAGCTATATCACAAGCCGAAAATTACTTCTCGATCTTGGAAACAACGCCGGAACCAACAGTGTGGCCGCCTTCGCGGATAGCGAAACGCATGCCTTCTTCCATGGCAACCGGGGTGATCAGCTCAACGTGCATATCAACGTTGTCGCCGGGCATGCACATCTCAGTGCCTTCGGGCAGGGTGATGATGCCGGTAACGTCGGTGGTACGGAAGTAGAACTGAGGACGATAGTTGTTGAAGAACGGGGTATGACGGCCGCCTTCTTCCTTCTTCAGGACGTAAACATGGCCATCGAAAGTGGTGTGGGGATGAACAGAGCCGGGAACAGCCAGAACCTGGCCACGCTCGATCTGGTCACGGTCAATACCACGCAGCAGAGCGCCGATGTTGTCGCCAGCCTGAGCGAACTCGAGGCTCTTGCGGAACATTTCCAGACCAGTGATGGTGGTGGTCAGCTTCTCTTCCTTCAGACCAACGATTTCCATCTGATCGCCGACATGAGCAGTACCACGCTCAACACGACCGGTAGCAACGGTGCCACGGCCGGAGATGGTCATAACGTCCTCAACGGGCATCAGGAACGGCTTATCAGCAGCACGGTCCGGGGTCGGGATGTAGCTGTCAACAGCGTCCATCAGCTCCCAAATGCACTTGTATTCCGGAGCATCGGGATCCTTGGAAGTGCTCTCCAGAGCCTTCAGAGCGGAACCACGGATGATCGGGGTGTTGTCGCCGTCGAAATCCTGGCTGTCCAGCAGTTCGCGAACTTCCATTTCGACCAGGTCGAGCAGCTCTTCGTCGTCAACCATATCGCACTTGTTCAGGAACACAACGATCTTGGGCACGCCAACCTGACGAGCCAGCAGGATGTGCTCACGGGTCTGCGGCATCGGGCCATCGGTTGCAGCAACAACCAGGATAGCGCCGTCCATCTGAGCAGCACCGGTGATCATGTTCTTGATGTAGTCAGCATGGCCCGGGCAGTCAACGTGGGCATAGTGACGCTTCGCGGTGTGGTACTCAACGTGAGCGGTGTTGATCGTGATACCACGAGCCTTCTCTTCAGGAGCCTTATCGATGCTGGAGTAATCCATGAAATCGGCGTCGCCCTTCAGAGCCAGAACCTTGGTGATAGCGGCAGTCAGAGTGGTCTTGCCGTGGTCAACGTGACCGATGGTACCGATGTTGACATGCTCCAAAGAGCGGTCAAATTTTTCCTTTTCAGCCATTGGAAGTATCCTCCTTTAATTCAAACAGATAAAATAGCCTGTTGTAAGGCTATCATACTAGATTTTTCAAGAAAAATCAAGTATTTTGCGCGAATTTGTGCAGAATCAGCCCTTATTGCGCTCGGTCATGATCTTATCTGCAACACTCTTGGGAACCTGCTGGTAATCAGCCGGCTCCATGGAGTACTGGCCACGGCCCTGGGTCTTGGAACGCAGGTCAGTAGCGTAACCGAACATCTCGGACAGAGGAACCATAGCGGTGACACGGGCAGTGCCATCGGTGGATTCCTGGTTCTGGATCGCGCCGCGGCGGCTGTTCAAGTCGCCAATGACGTTGCCCATATACTCGTCAGGAACAACAACGTCAACCTTCATGATGGGCTCCATAATGACGGGATCAGCCTTCTTCATAGCATCCTTGAATGCCATGGAGCCGGCGATGGAGAACGCCATTTCAGAGGAGTCAACTTCATGATAAGAGCCGTCCCACAGAGTGACCTTGACATCCACGACGGGATAGCCAGCCAGAATGCCGGACTTCATCGCGCCCTGGATACCGTTGTCAACAGCGGGGATGTATTCCTTCGGGATAGCGCCGCCAACAATACCGTTGACAAACTCATAACCCTTACCCGGGTTGGGCTCAATCTTGATCTTAACGTGACCATACTGGCCCTTACCACCGGACTGACGTGCGTACTTGGTTTCCTGGTTAGCATCCTTGCGGATGGTTTCACGGTAGGCAACCTGAGGTGCGCCAACGTTAGCTTCGACCTTAAACTCGCGGAGCAGACGGTCCACGATGATTTCCAGGTGGAGCTCGCCCATGCCGGCGATGATGGTCTGACCGGTTTCTTCATCGGTCCAGGTACGGAAAGTCGGGTCCTCTTCAGCCAGCTTAGACAGGGCAATACCCATCTTCTCGCTGCCAGCCTTGGTCTTGGGCTCGATGGCAACGCGGATAACCGGCTCGGGGAAGTTCATGGACTCGAGGATGATGGGATGCTTCTCATCGCACAGGGTATCACCAGTGGTGGTGTTCTTCAGACCAACAGCAGCGGCGATATCGCCAGCGTAGCAGATGTCGATATCCTTACGGTTGTTTGCATGCATCTGCAGGATACGGCCGATACGCTCGTCCTGATCCTTAACAGAGTTGTAAACAGTGGTGCCAGCCTCAACGGTACCAGAGTACACGCGGAAGAAGCACAGCTTACCGACATACGGGTCAGTCATAATCTTGAATGCCAGTGCAGAGAACGGCTGATCATCGGAAGAAGCGCGATCTTCTTCCTCGCCAGTCTCCGGGTTGGTGCCCTTGATGGCCTCAACGTCGGTCGGAGCGGGCATATAATCAACAATTGCATCCAACAGTTTCTGAACGCCACGGTTCTTGTAAGAAGAGCCGCAGACAACAGGAACGATCTCGTTGGAAATAGTAGCCTTACGCAGAGCAGCCTTGATTTCTCCCTTGGTCAGCTCTTCGCCGTCCAGGTACTTCATCATCAGCTCTTCGTCGGTCTCAGCAACAGCTTCGATCAGCTTGTCATGATATTCCTGAGCCTGTTCTTTCAGGTCTTCAGGAATTTCCTCAACGCGCACATCATTGCCCATATCATCATAGTAGATATCGGCTTTCATGTCGATCAGATCGATGATGCCGCGGAAAGTGTCTTCCTGGCCGACAGGCAGCTGGATAGGCACACCGTTGGCATGCAGACGATCATGCATCATCTGTACGCAGCGGAAGAAGTCAGCACCCATGGTATCCATCTTGTTGACGTAAACCATGCGGGGAACCTTGTACTCGTCAGCCTGGCGCCAAACGGTTTCAGACTGAGGCTCAACGCCACCCTTTGCGGCCAGAACGGTAACAGAACCGTCCAGAACACGCAGAGAACGCTGAACTTCAACAGTAAAGTCAACGTGGCCCGGGGTGTCGATGATGTTGATACGATGACGGTTCTTTTTGAACAGAGCCGGATCGTGCTGGGTCTCGGTGTGGCTCCAGTAGCAGGTGGTTGCAGCGGAAGTGATGGTAATACCACGTTCCTGTTCCTGCTCCATCCAGTCCATCGTAGCAGCGCCGTCATGAACTTCGCCGATCTTATGGTTAATACCGGTGTAGTACAGAATGCGCTCGGTGGTGGTGGTCTTGCCTGCGTCGATGTGGGCCATGATACCGATATTTCGGGTCATTTGCAGGGATACGTCTCTCGGCGTTGCCATGGCTTAAACCTCCTCAGTAAGCAGATCAATAACGGTAATGCGCGAAAGCCTTGTTGGCTTCTGCCATCTTGTGGGTATCTTCGCGCTTCTTGACAGCGCCGCCAACGTTGTTGGTAGCGTCGATGATCTCGGCGGCCAGGCGAGCGGACATGGTCTTTTCACCACGGCTGCGGCTGTACAGAGTCAGCCAGCGCAGGCCGAGGGTCTCACGGCGGGCGGGGCTGACCTCCAGGGGAACCTGGTAGGTGGAGCCGCCGACACGGCGGGCCTTAACTTCGAGGCTGGGCATGATGTTTTCCATGGCCTTCTCGAACATTTCGAGAGGATCGTTGCCGGTCTTCTCTTTGACAGTCTCAAAAGCTTCGTAAACGATCTTCTGAGCGACGCCCTTCTTGCCATCCAGCATGATGCTGTTGACCAGACGGGTGACGAGCTTGGAATTGTAAATAGGATCAGCCAGAACTTCGCGCTTTGCGATTTTACCTCTTCTGGGCATCTTTCTTCCCTCCTTCACATTAATGATATCATCGGTACTCGAAAGTTAAAGAAAACTCCCGTTATGCCACAAAAGGGTCAGCTGACCATTTTATGGCGAAAAGATGTTTCCTTACTTCTTGGCACCGGCCTTGGGACGCTTTGCGCCGTATTTGCTGCGAGCCTGGTTACGGTTTGCAACACCCTGAGTATCCAGAGTACCACGGATGATGTGGTAACGGACACCGGGCAGGTCCTTAACACGACCGCCACGGATCAGGACAACGCTGTGCTCCTGCAGGTTATGGCCGATACCAGGAATGTAGGAGGTGACCTCGATACCATTCGTCAGGCGGACACGGGCAACTTTACGCAGAGCAGAGTTGGGCTTTTTGGGGGTCATGGTACGAACAGCGGTGCAAACACCACGCTTCTGGGGGCTGTTCATGGTGGTGTACTGCTTCTTCTGGGAGTTGTAGCTCTTCTGAAGGGCAGGAGCAGTGCTCTTGGTTACCAGGACCTCACGGCCTTTGCGTACGAGCTGGTTAAAAGTAGGCATTTCTTTTCTCCTTTCTTGATTATTCCGCGCAGTTTTTGCGGGGGTTGTGCTTCCATTTTGGCCGCACTTGACCCCCTAACTCACGCATTTATAATAATAGCGGATAAACCACGCTCTGTCAAGAGTATTCACAAAAAATATTTCAAATAATCGTGCAAGATGCTGATTTTCTGCACTGGGGGTTCTAATTGTGCGCTTAAGATGTATCTGAAAACAAAGAATCAGATACACCCTAGGACTTTCCCCTGCTTATTTTGCAGCTTCCAGCTGTACCACGCAGGCTTCGGCTTCGTCCAGAATGCGGCCAAACTTATCCAGGGCAGCATCCACCGGGGCGGGGGTGGTCAGGTCCACACCGGCATGGCGCAGCTCATCCAGCGGGTAAGCGCTGCCGCCCATGTGCAGGAACTCCAGGTACTTCTTAACAGCCGGTTCGCCGTTCTTCAGGATGCCCTCGGACAATGCCACGGCAGTGGAATAGCCGGTTGCATACTTATAAACATAGAACGGGCGGTAGAAGTGCGGGATGCGTGCCCACTCGTACTGTACTTCGTCATCCACAACCAGCTCCGGTCCAAAGTAGTCCACAATGAGCTTCTTGTACAGATTGTTCAGGGCGGCAGGATTCAGGGCTTCGCCGCGCTCGGCCATGGCGTGGGCATCGCGCTCAAACTCGGCAAACATCGTCTGGCGGTAGACGGTTCCCTTGAAATTTTCGAGGTACTGATTCAGCAGGGCCAGGCGGGTTGCGGGATCCTGGTTCTTTTCTGCCAGCAGGTGCTCAATGAGCAGGTTCTCGTTGACGGTGGAAGCGACCTCTGCGACAAACAGGGTATAGTCGGCATACTGGGCAGGCTGGGTATGGCGGCTGAACCAGCTGTGCATGCTGTGGCCCATCTCATGCGCAATGGTGGAAACGCTGTCCAGCGTACCGGTAAAGTTGCACATGATATAGGGGTTGGAATCATAGCTGCCGCCGGAGTAAGCGCCGCCGCTCTTGCCCTTGTTGGGGAACACATCGATCCAGCGCTCGGCAAAGCCCTTGCGAACGATGGTGCCGTACTCTTCGCCCAGCGGTGCAACGGCATCCAGAACCATCTGCTTGGCCTGGTCATAGGTGTAATGGGCGCTGACGCCCTTGGTCAGCGGGGCGTACACATCATAGTAGTGCAGCTCGTCCACACCCAGGATGCGCTTGCGCAGAGCAACATAGCGGTACATATCCGGCAGGTGCTTGCGCACAGTAGCCACCAGGTTATCATAGACCTGGCCGGGCACGTTCTCCCCTGCCATGGACATGGCACGGGAAGATTCATAATGACGGACGGAGGCTTCGGCGGCAGCGGTCTTGACAGCGCCGGAGTAAGAGGCAGCCAGCGTGTTGATGTGCTGGCGGAAGCTCTTGTAGTAGCTTTCAAAGGCATTCTTGCGCAGCACGCGGTCATTGGAGGTTTGCAGCAGGATGTAGTTGGAAGCGGTCAGCTCCACATCGTTGCCCTCGCCATCCTTGACGGAATCGAACACCATGTCGGCGTCTTCCAGGTTATCGGCAACATTTTTCGGGGTGCCGAATGCCTCACCGAAAGCAGCCAGCAGCTTTTCTTCCGGGGCGGTCAGGGTGTGAGGCTTTGCACGCAGCAGGTCTTCCAGAGCAAAACGATAGGGGGCAACCTGCTCGTCAGCCATGATGGCATTCAGGGTTTCCTGCGGCAGTGCCAGGATTTCCGGCTGAGCATAGGCGATGGTACCGACAGCCTTTACATATTTGGCAGTAGCGCGGGCATCCATGCTCTGGGCGTCATCAGCACGGGTATCCTCGCTCAGACGCAGGCTGGTGTAGACAGCCAGGTTTTCCAGTTCACGGAACACGCCGATTTCTGCATCATAAAATTCACGAATGCTGGCAGCGTTGTTCAGCTTGCCCTCCCAGGCAGCCAAAGCTTCAATTTTGGGGTCAATGGCGGCAAAAGCCTTTTCCCATTCCGCATCGCTGGCGTACATTTTGGTCAGGTCCCACTGGTACTGCGGGTCCATCTCTTTGCGTTCTTTCAATGCTTCCGACATGGCGGATTCTCCTTTTCTGTATGGTGTCTTTCTGAGCCAGTCAGGGAAGCGTTCTCCCCTGCCCTCCATGCAGGCACCATTCATCCTGCACAGACAAACCCAGTATAAAAGTATTATACACCAAATGTTAGAAAAAACAAATCCGTTTTTATTTAAGGCAATACCGCATAATTCCCGCCTTACGGCTTAAGCACCGCTCCGACGGCTGCGGCACGGCATCTGCG
>ERZ1026971.682-NODE-682-length-15529-cov-17.590927_pt1 | contig 15529 bp, 23 predicted proteins | sample MGYA00519294_ERZ1026971 | MGnify/ENA primary metagenome ERZ1026971 (study PRJEB26926, sample SAMN06164664) | human gut metagenome | biome: ENVO:00009003; feature: ENVO:2100002; material: ENVO:00002003 | host: Homo sapiens | place: USA | collected 2012 ... | reverse complement strand
CGACATTATGAACATACGTTACCCAATATACGAGGGAGTTTATCGAATACTTACATTGAATGACTGAAATACAGAACCATCACCTTTTATAATCAGCTTCGTTCCTTTTTTATCTCATGTTTTTTGTGAAACCGGGAATGGACGAATATTTTGAACTGACGGACGAAGGTTACGAGTGGGTCTCCTAAACATTCGGTACAGATAATGACAGGTACGGGTTCGGGATACATTGGCAATGGATGTGTCCTGAATCCTTTTGCCGGAATTACCCTTTTATATCTTCATGACTCTTTCCCTTTTATCGAAGCGTATTCCGTACCCCATTGTACTCCGGCTAACCAACCGGAAAGCAATCCTCTTATAACACCTTAGCTTCCCCATTTTACTCCTTACAGCCGTTCCCCAGACACACTCCATGCCGAAAGCCCGCTTATTTTTTCTGCAAAGTTCGATTGCCGGCTGCCAGTCCCGGCAAGGACCGCTGGCGCTTGCAACCGGAAAATCTTCCTCTCCGACTTCGTTGGAGAGCGTATTTCCCGTTGCCTCCTTGTCTGGACTGACCGTCAATCCTGTGGCAGAAAAATAACCAGCCTCTCGGTACGAGATTGTACCAAAGGGAAAAACAAAAAATAGTTCAAACTTAAAATTTAAAGCGTATGACATTTAGAGAATTTATGCGAGAAAACGGTTACGAGTTACAGACAACTTTTTGGGAGGACTTCTCAATAGCGGACCGATTCGGTCTGTCAGCTATACAAGACACTTTCAAACGTGCTTTCGAGGAATGGAAAAATAACTATAAATACCTCACGGAACTGATATTGGTACTCAATCATAAAATCTGGCAGTATTATGAAACGAAACCGGAATTTGCGACACTTTACAATACCCTTTGGGAACAGGCAGGTCAATATGCGGTAGAGAACCTGAAAGATGACGAGTTAAGTTATTATTACGAGGTGACGGATTAAGCAAGGGAACACAAAGAGTCGGCTTTCATCGGCGGCTCTTTGTGCCACTTCCTTTTTTATAGCATACGGCAAAACAAATACCGCAACCGTCCGCAAAAGACAGTCGCGGTATCGTGTTATCCTGTATAACCATTGTCAACGGTCTCCCGAAACACTATGAAGAAAACCGTTTATACTTTCTTTATTTTCCCTCTTTTACCGCATCTAAGAATGTCTTTGCAGGCTTGAACGCAGGAACAGAGTGAGCCGGAATCACGATGGTCGTATTCTTTGAAATGTTACGAGCCTTTTTCTCTGCCCTTTGTTTGATGATGAAACTTCCGAATCCTCGCAGGAACACCTCGTTCCCGGCAATCATCGACTCCCTGACACTCTCCATGAATGCCTCCACTACAGTTGTCGCTACCGACTTTTCTATTCCGGTCTCCTGTGCGATCCGGGCAATAATATCTGCTTTTGTCAGACTGTTTTATTATAAAATCCGTTGCAAAGATAATAACATATCTCTTTGTCGTCTGGATTGCCAGCCTGATAATGTTACGGAAAACGATAATCCACCTTTATCTCACGGTGTTCCTTCGGCACGAACCAGACAATCGGAAAGCCCCGATAAAAGGAGAGAAACATAAAAAACATACAAATCCGTATCCTGTAGTCAAGGCAGGCAAACACCCGATCACCATTTATCGGTCATGATGGTAATCACTCTTGCTGAAACCACCGAATATAGCTTTCAGAATCTTTCCGATAACATAGAAAACCACTATAAAAACGATAAGTTCTCCCATATTCTATACTACTTAAAGTTAATATAAAGATACTAAAAATCAACGAGAACAGAAAACATATAGCCCTGATTCTCAAAAAAATCCATTTCAATCCGGCTAATACGAAAGCTCATTGCCCATCTTTCGGCTTACGCTTGCCCAACGGTCCTTTGAATTTTCCCCTATTGAGCTTTACCCCGTGCCGGTTGAGCACACTGAACACCGAACTCCGGCTGTTGTACCCGCTTACCGCCATGATGTCCTCGAAAGAATGACCGTTGACATACATATCAACGATGGTATTCTCCCGGTCGGCCTTATCCATCGCCTTCATCGTTTTTCTCGGGACCTTCGCTTTCTGTTGCAGATTCATGACATGTGCGGACGAATACCGCAATACCGCCACCTCTTCGGGTAGCGCCCCGAACATATCCAGTACATCGGCTGCCGTCGTTTCGGGGAACAGTTTTCCCCGCGAGTCGATCCGGTCATGGATGGAAATGATACGCACCACTTTGATTCGGCACAACTCAATAAACGCGGACAATTCGCGCGACCCACGGAGAGCGTTGCTGAATTTGGCCACGACAATCTCGTCACCTCTTTCGAGATTCGCTACAAGCTGTTTCCATCTGGGGCGCAGAGCCTCGTTTTCGACAAGTTCCTCTATCACTTGTACACAACCGTATTTCTGCATCCACTCTTTATCAGCCTCGAATCCGTCGTAACGATCCGCCTTGAATATGTAACCTACTTTTGCCATATCATTGTGCACTTCTATAAGAATAAGTACAAATATAAGAGTTTTATTTTAAACTAAACCATACTTTGAACGAAAATGATATGAAGGGCTTTCTGTGTCCTTCGTTTCTTTCACTTATTTTCATTGAAAATCAAACTATTAAGTGCAATGTTAAAAATGGTTTATAAAATGATTTTCGGCGCTTGTCATCTTGAAAAGAATACTTAGATTTGTGCTGTAAAATACAAAATGAACTATGAATTGTAAAAATCAATACTTAAAAATTGTACTATCGATTGCTGGACTTTCTGCCGTTCCGATTGCCATTTTCACACTTACATCGTGCGACGGTTCGAACGTCAAATCACTGGTTGAAGCCCAACCTACTCCAGCCGGTCTGTATCGGGAGTATCTGTCCGAAACACGCGGGCAAAAAGAACTTTCCTTTGAGGATTTGACCGCGTATATCGGGAAGTGGCAGACCTTGAAAGATTCCGTGACCGCAACCATGCGCCGGGACACGACCTATCGGGCACATTCCGACATACGTGAAGAGTGCATTCTGCTGCACGATTCCGTCCGTGCGGAACTTTCTCGGCTGGCGATGTCGAAACCTCGCACCTATAAAGAAGTGCTGATTCTGAAAGAACGTTTCTCTTCCTATACCGGAGACGTGGAACTGCATCGTTCCGCCGAAGAAATCCGTCCGTTTTTCGCAGAATTGGATAAACGTCCGGCCTGTCGGGGTAACAAGGAGCAAATTCTGTCAGCATATCGTAACGTGCTTGCCGAAACCCTGAACAATGGAATACATGGGAACGGCGACCTCAAAAAATTCATCGAAAGGGAGGATGCCGCTTTTCGAGCTTTCCTGTCCGGGTTGCACGAGCTTGGCGAAGCGAATATGGCCGACATCACCCGTGACACAGAGAAATGCTGCTCCGAGGTGTTTTTCGCCGCTGGGCGCAAGGAAATCACTTACAAGGACGCCACGATATACATGGCCTTACGTACCGACCGTCGGCTGATCCAGAACGTGCGTGCCTGTCTTGACAACATACGCCGTGGAAAGGTCGTAACGCCCGAACAGGCACAAGCCTATGTCTGGATGATTCTACAGCCCTACGCTTCCTTGGACGGCCTCTGCATGACGCTATTGTCCCCGGAAGATAAGGAAACCCTTTACAGGATGGCCGCAGAAACACCCGCCGCATTCGAGAAACTGCGCAGAATCCTGCCGTCGGAGGGCGACCGGTTGGACGAACTGCCCGGTATGCTCATGGAGATATTCATCGCCTCGTTGTAAAAGCCTATTCACAAAATAAACGATATATGATTATGTTACGACACTTTCTGGATGACTTCATGTCGTTCGTACCCCTGCAAATGCCGCAGCTTCTCAATGTGGCAACGATGGAGGAGCCGCAGTTCTACGGTGACTATGTTCTGCTCACATTCCCGCTGCGGGACCCCTATGATCTGGAGGAGGTCATGGACATATTCGAGGACGACATGGAGCTGATTACACTCTACCACCATGTGCCGGTCGGACTGGAGAAATCCGGTCATAGCACCTGTGCCTACTCCAATCCCGCTTTCGGGCAGATGTTCAAGATGAACGCCCGGACAGACGCGGACGGCAAGGTAAACCGTATCATCGCGACCATTTACGATTCGTTGGAGCTGATGTACGGCGACCTGTGTCTCGATCTGAAACTCCACGCCGGGAACGGCAGCTTCAAGTACAAAAAGAATCAGGAAGACGTGTTGTTGGATTTCATGTAAAACAACCCCTATGCGAAACACGATATACCGCCAAATGGTTTTCTGTATCGACACGTACCGCACGTGGATAGAAGTGGCCGATGACAACCTCTACAAGGAACACGTCATTTCGAGAAACACCCGGACCGACTTCCTTGTGACCCGCACGCTGGTACTGCGGGCCTACAAACCGCATGGTCCATACGAAAAGGGCATGACGTGGACGATTCCGGAGCATGATCTGGACACGGCACTGGCTACATATCGTAAGCAGAACGGCACATTCAAATCCCGGATGAAGAAAGGCGCGTCGTCCCTGACAGCCGAAGACACCGAGAACATTATCCGCTTGGCCACCCACGGGATTGTCCGATTGGAACTCGTGGTACGGCCCGTTCATATACCTTCAAAACCCTATTACCTGTTATGACCTGGATTATATTACAATTCGTATTTCTTGCAATGCCTGTCGTCCTTCCGGCACTGTTGTACAGAAGCAGGCGTTGCTTCATGGCAAGATTCTACGATAAAATGGTGTGGAGCGAAAAGGCCCGCAGGCTGTACGCCCATGTGCTGCTTATCGTATTACTCTTGTTTCATTATGTCTATACGAGTGGACACCCCGGCGAGTTCGGTATCGTGCCATCTACCATCGTGTGTGCCGCATGGGCCTCTTTCAGGCGGGCGGACCGATGGATGCGCGGCTTGCTCGACCGGCCGAAACGTTTCGTCTGGTTTGCGCTCTTGGCATTGGTCATCGGCTTCGTGCCGCATCTGTACACGATGGCCGTAACAATCGCCTTTGTTCTTTTGGCTGCCCTGTTCTACCCGTCGGCAAGGGTCATGTCCGAAAAGACAGACATACGCAAATTCCTCGAATGGCTGGAATGTCCCGGAGCATTAGCCGACAGTTATCATAGTATCATCACGCGAGGCTGCCACGATAATGCGGATAATGGCAACCTGAAACTATCCGCACATTATGAATCATCAAAAACAGAATGAAAATGAGAAATAGAAATGAAGCGCCCGCCGCCATACTGGCGAACGTGGAAGTGTTCGACTACCTGAAAGAAAAAGTCGGCGAGCGGAAAACGAGAACGGAAGCCTACTGCGATTTGTTGGATAAATCGCTGGCAGGTTTCGTCTCCCCGTTTTTAAGAAGGCAGGACTACGACCTCTCTCCCTGCCAGTGCCATGTAACCGTTTCCGACCTTGCATCGGAGTGGCATTGGCATCGGGCTACTGTCCGCTCGTTTCTGGACACGCTCGAAGCGCTCGGACAGTTAGAACGCATCCGGCTGGCAAAAAGCGTCGTCATTACCATGCCCCTGCGGACCGGCACGCCTGCCATGCCGGACAGCGGACGGGAAGAAGCGGACTTTGCCACAAGAATACAGGAAGCATTGTACGACTGGATAATCGGCAAAGCAACCTCTTTCGATGTGGGTAAATCATGTGGACAAATCATGCGCCAGACCTTGACGGAGATAGCCGGACGGGACAGTCGTATCTATCCGGACAGTCATTCCGACACGGCATCGGCACAGACCGTCCGGTCGGAAGAACAGCTGTGTGAGACCGTCTTGGAATGTATTGCCCATGCCGCCCTCTGGCGGGTTCTGCGTAAATCGAGGTTCGACGACGGCTCGCCGCTCGTGCAGTTCTTCCGGCTCGACCTCAGCGGGGAATGGGCGGCGTTCATCGAGGCCTCGAAAGAGCTTGCAGAGCTTGTTATCGACGGAAAACCGGACGGGACAGGCTTCGGTACGGACGAAGAGACGGAACGCCTTGAATCGCTTCGCAAACCCTTTTTATCGCTTCTGGCGAAGGCGCAGGAGGAAAGCTGAACGGGGATTCGCGGACAGAGATTGTATAACCACGGGCAATTCTCCCCAGTTCAGGTTCAAATATCCTTCCAGTTATAGCAGGCATCCGGGCTTGCCCGTCTGCCACTGAACAAAGGGAAGGGGGAGCCTAATACCCCTGCTGACTGACGTCGCAGGGAGAAGTGTCCAAGCAAGCAGCAAGCTGGGACACGGGGAATTGTCCGAAACAACACGAAAACAGTATGGCAAATGCAAAACAGGTTCTCGATGTTCAGGTATCGAAAGGGATCACCGCCGCCCAAGGCAACGAACACCTGCGTAATCGCAGCGAAGAGGCGGAGAAGTACGCCATGAGCAAGGGCAACTACGACCCCACCCGCAAACATCTGAACTTCGAGATTGTGCCCGGAGGCAAGGTTCGCCCCATCGACACGAGCCGCAATATCCCGGAACGGATAGCGGACATATTGGGCCGTCGCGGGATCAAAGACCCCAACGAGGGATTGGTTGAACCGAAATACCGCACGGTGGTAAACATCATTTTCGGCGGTTCGCGGAAGCGGATGCACGAACTCGCTTTCGGCACGCAGAAGGTGGATTTTGAAAAAGGTGCGGACAATACCCGCATCAAAAGGAAGAGCGACATCGAACGTTGGGCGAAGGATGTCTATGCATTCGTTTGCGGCAGATACGGCGAGCAGAATATAGCCGCCTTCATTGTACACCTCGACGAATTAAATCCGCACGTGCATTGTACGCTTCTGCCAATCAAAGACGGGAGGTTTGCGTACAAGGAGATATTCGCCGGAAAGGACAAGTTCGAATATAGCGCGAGGATGAAACAGCTCCATACGGACTTTTTCGCCGAGGTCAACACGAAGTGGGGAATGGAGAGAGGCCGGAGCGTCGCCGAGACCGGCGCACGGCACAGGACGACGGAAGAATACCGCCGTATGCTCTCGGAAGAATGTACCACCATTGAGCAACAGATTGGCCGACATCAGGAAGTCCTGTCCGCCCTCCATTCGGACATTCGGCTGGCAGAGCGCAGAGTCAAAGGTTTGACCTCGATGGTGGAAAACTTGAAAAGGGAGAAGAGCGAAAAAGAGGCTCAATTGTCGGCACTCGAAAATGATATGGATACCCGGAAAGGTGATGCTTTGACCCTATCTGCCGAGAAAGAAAAGCTCGAAAAAGAGCTGACTGCTATCCAAGGGAAACTGGCAGACAAACAGGAGAAGCTACAAACCGCCGACCGACAGCTTTCCGACCTCAAGGCAAACATGGATGCCATTGAGGAACGCACGGAACAGCTCAAGGAGGAAGCCTACGAATACTCCCGTGATGTCCACTCCAAAGTGGACAGCCTACTCAAGGACGTCATGCTGGAAAATATGGTCGATGAGTGGAGGGAACTGTCGGCGCGGATGAAGCCTTCCGAACGGCAACTTTTCGACGACACACTCGTGCGTTCCGTGGCGGAACGGGGAGCGGAAGTCATGCGCTGCGCCACGATGCTCTTTCTCGGTATGGTCGATGATGCCACTACGTTTGCCGAAACACGTGGCGGAGGAGGTGGCGGAAGCGACCTCAAATGGGGACGTGATGAAGACGAGGACAACCGGGCATGGGCGCTTCGCTGCATGAGGATGGCGAGCCGCATGATGCGCCCTTCCATCGGCAAGAAGCCCAAGCGTTGAATGGCAAGGTTTATAATAAAGAATCAGATAAACAACAAATTAAGGATATAAGAATATGACGAAAAATATCATTTTCATTATTGCGGCGCTTTGTTCGCTGCAAGCCCGTGCGGATGTACAACCTACGGAAAGGGATACTGTACACCGCACGTACCGTTACGATGACACAGAACTGCTGCAGCCGTTACAGCCCTTATACCTTGACGGAGTGGTCGTTCCGGCACGGGGAAACGGCAATTGGTTTGTCAGTATCGCCGGAGGTGCGACAGCCTTTCTCGGCACGCCGCTCGGTTGCGAAGACCTGTTCGGGAGGTTGAAACCCTCGTACAGCCTTGCCCTCGGCAAGTGGTTTACCCCGTGGGTAGGTGCACGCATAAATTACAACGGGTTGCAGTTCAAGGACGGCACGCTGGCCGTGCAGGAGTACCATTATCTCCATGCGGATCTGCTGTGGAATGTGCTTGGCGGTAGCTATGTCCGGCAGAAACTGGTGCGCTGGCATCTGGCACCCTTTGCGGGTATCGGACTGCTGCACCATGCGACCAACGGGCATAACCCGTTTGCAATCTCCTACGGCATACAAGGGCAGTATCGCATTTCCAAAAGGGTAAGCGCCCTCATGGAACTCTCCGGTACGACCACCTTCCAAGACTTCGACGGGTATGGCAAGGCGAATCGGTTAGGCGACCACATGCTTTCACTCACTGCCGGATTCTCTTTCCATATCGGCAAGGTCGGCTGGAAACGGGCCATAGACCCAAGCCCCTATATCCGCCGCGATCGGCAGCTCGTCGATTATATCAATGTACTGTCGGAACAGAACAGCCGCTACGCGGGACAGCATGACAAGGATAGCCGGACGCTGGCCGAGCTGAAGAAGATACTGGAAATCGAAGGATTGCTCGACACGTACAGCCATTTCTTCGATGATGACGATGCTATCGAGCGCAAAGGTTATCCGAGGAACAATTACAGCGGGCTGAACTCCCTGCGGGCAAGGTTGAAGAACAAGCATTGGAACGGAAAATCACCATTGGAAGGACAAGCCCCGAATGGGAATGGCCGGGCAGACAGCCTGCAGCACTGGCCGGATAGCGTGCCTGGTCTCGGAACAGGACAGTTCGAGAATCTTCCCGACAGCATCTCCTGCCGGAGCTGGTTTTCCAGAGGGGAGAGGATTTCCTGCTCCTGTTGCTGGCGTTGCGTCAGTTCCTCCTGCACTTCGGGGTGCAAGCCGAGGGCGATACGCCGCTCGCTGTCGAGATCCGCCATTGTTACCTTGTCGGCGAAATCCGCCCTGATTACCCCGTTCAGGACTTCCAGTCGTTTCTCGACAGGTTGTTCCTCGATGGAGTTGGAGGTCAGGACGGCCGTTTCTTCTTTCGTCAGGTCATAGACCATATCGGCGGCCACCTTTTCGGACTGTACGGTCAGGGTCCGTGCCTCCTTATCGACGATAAGACCGTGGGAGGCAAGACACTCCTGCCATTTCTCGTTGGAAAAATAGACCGGAGAAGCAATCAACTCCTTGTAGGTACGGGCCGGTTCTGTACTGCGCGGACGGCTGACTATCGGCGTGATGACCGTTTGCAAGTCCTGCAGGACATCGGTCTGTCGTGCGGACTGTATAGGCTGCCCGTCCTTGTACTTGTAATAAAATCCGTAGCCGCCCGATTGCAATTCGCCCGGCTTCATGCGCCCGTCCCACCGTTCAGGGACAATGGGTGGTCCCGGATAGAACAGCTGTCCGCCGACCCGCCGCAGATGGAAACCCCACTGGTGGCGTGGCGTCCAACCGAGGAACGGAGGCGGCATACCCAGCCGTCCCACACGTCCGTATTCGCCCATACCGATACGGTAGCCGTGCAATCCCATAGCGACACGGCCGTTGGCGTTACGGGTATGGACGAAGTTCTTGGGCATATAAAAGTCTTTCCCTACAATGCTCGTGAACACGTTGTAGGCTTTCTTGTTGGCCGAGTTTGTCCCCCAGTCCGTCAGGGCCAACATCTGACGCTCGGTAAGGTCGTAGGTCAGCAGCGGCGAGTCGTGGCCCTGTACCACGAGCCGGTAGCCCGTGCCGTCACTGACCACGTGGGCCTGCATACCGTTACGCCTCAATATGTCCTGCATTTCGGGTTGCAGGTCCATCATTCGGGGGTTGGTATTCTTTCGTATCGCCATAATCCGTTGTTAAAAAGGTTTCCGTTATGCGTCTCCGCTCTCCATCGCCGCTTCCAGTTGTTCGTCCTTGTAGTGGACGAACTCGGCGGCCGATTCATTGCCCACCATGAGACCGTGCTCCTTGCAATAGCGGGTATATTCCTCCTGCCATTCGGGTGAGAAATGATTCACATAGTCAAGCCAGCCGTACTGGCCGCGCTCCATCTTCTCGATAAGTACCTCTTCGGGATAATATTGGTGTTCTGCCATATTTGATGAATGTTAAGATGTTATTTGTGAAGTCCCGCCGCACGGTTACGCTCGGCGCTTTTCTTCTGTTCGTTCCACAGTTCCTCGGTATATTCCTCTTCGGGAACGTAGTCGAGATTGCCGTCGTCGTCCATCACCCAGCAGCCGTACACGCCGAAAGTGTATTTGTCCCACTCGCGTTTGGGTTGTTCTTTCCATTTTTGGCTGTCGCCCGAACAGAAGCGGATGCCGGTCTTGTCGTGCAGGTCGATACCCACTGTGACGGGTTCGTCGTCTACGACCAGCGTCAGCGGTTCGCCGTTCTGCATTCCGTTTACCTCTACCGGACCGAGATGCATTATTTCGGCCAGCACTTGCAGGTTGCGCCCGATAATCGGCGTGGGAACATACATCACTTGCTTCGTTCCCTCGTCTATCTGCACGAATGCCTTGCTGTGCCGCCCGTCCGCCGTCCCCACGTCCGCAATGATGGCTTTGCCGTCAAGAAGCTGTTTCTGTTGCGCCTCGTCATAGCGTTCCAGCGGCGAGGATTCCAGAACGGGATAGAACACCACGTCCGGTCGGCCGTCGTCCCTGCGGACAAGGGCGAAGCGGCTGCGGCTCTCTATCAGTTCTCCTTTCTCGTCACGGACACGCACCGGAAGCACGGGAGAGTGTCGACCGTCGCAAATCTCATCAAGGACACGCATCGGCAAGTCCTCGATCATCTCCTGTGTAAGCCCGAATCGGGCCAGTGTCGGATAGGGCAATTCAATTAGTTCAAATCGTACTGTATTCATAATTGATTTTGTATTTTGAATTATACTTTGCAAAGATAGATTCTTTTCATTTCGCTGTATATAATAGAATAATATTAGTGTATTAAGAGTGTTTATTTTTATGTTCAAAGTATGATTTTACACATAAATTCATACTCTGAATGCTTTTTTTGTTGTACTTTGGTCGAAAAAGGTCGTGGAAACGGGACATCTTGGGCAGAGCTGGTTATATTTGCCGCATGAGAAAGAAACTACTGTTTTTGATGGCGGGTGCTGCAAGTGTCGCAGGCCCCGTTCAAGCACAATTCAATACGGTTTCGACCGTGCCGTTCCGATACAGGGTTGAAGTCGTTTCTGCCGGTAGGGATAATGCGGTAACCTTGCCCGGATACACGCTTTCCGTCCAAGACACCTTACCACCGTCAGGAGACGCTGCCCCGGCATTGTCTGCCGACACCTGCAAGCACGTATGGATAGAACGCTATCTTAGCGTAAGCTATCCGCTGCGCCGGATGAAAATCAACTCGCTTTATGGGTATCGGAAAGACCCTTTTACCGGAAAAAGAAAGTTTCACAACGGAATCGACCTCCATGCGCGGGGCGACGAGGTAATGGCCATGATGGCGGGAGTGGTAGTGAAAGTCGGGCAGGACAAATCCTCCGGCAAGTATGTAACCCTCCGGCATGGAAACTACACGGTCAGCTATTGCCACCTGTCGCGTATCCTTACCCGGAAAGGGGCTGCTATCGGGCCGAGGGATGTCGTCGGCATTACCGGTTCTACAGGACGCAGCACCGGTGAACACCTGCATATTTCCTGCAAGCTCGACGGCAAAAGTGTCGATCCGTTAATGGTACTGGATTACATCAAGTCCATACGCGAAGAGTGCGTGGCGGCACTGGCCGAATCCAGAGAAACTTCCTCATTAAGTCTTGCAGATGAAAAATACAGATAATTCTCGTTTATTTTTGTTAATTATTTTATGGAAATGGTAAGAAAGGGGGGCTATGCTTACCCTATGGAAAGTAAAATTAAAGCATAAAAGGGTCCGTTGTTGTTCTATCGTTGGTACTGACGGCTTTGGTATGCAGTTCCGGTGCGCAGCATGTTCCGGCGGCCGGTGTGGCGGCTGCGCAGGAATGTTGTGTCCGAAATACGGACAACGCCTCTTTTCTGCAATTTCATGACAGAAACTCTATCCGGCAAAAAAAGGACAGCGACATAACAGGCATAGTCGGAGAAATCCCCGATGTGGCTTGCCGTGCCGGCGCATAGGTAAATGGGGTGCATCTTCGGTACATATCCGTGGAAACGGCCCATCTTCTCCGAACTTTACAGCGGTATCTCATTTGCCGCATGAACAACCTGACCTATTGTTGTACCCTCGTGCATGACTCTTCCCGTAGCCCGAACTGGGACAATGCCTGCGAGCATTATATTTTCGGGATGAGACGGATTCTGATTTAGCAGTTTGTTTTTCATGGTTTATACTGATGTCTACACTTGGCTGAAAAGCGAGGTGTAGCTGTTCGTGGTGAATATATTGAATAATCAAAAAAATAAAATTTTCGCACGGTATGAATCAAAATATTTTCGCTTCCGAAACGCTGTTCTCGGCGGCATATCTCAATATTGAACAAACTACTGATATTTCACGTCATTATCTCCGTTTCTCTCTGCACGGTCGGACTGTTCATCTTGTTTTGTTGTTGGGACTGCTACGGGCAAGCCTGACGGTGTTTCCCGTGAGGCGAGCAACCCAGTATGACCCGTCGGTATGAAGCTGGACATCATTTAATCTGAGCGGAAACAGGAGCAATATTTCGCTTTATGCCTATGCGGCGATAGATAAAAAAGAGTGGGGTTGGTGTGGATTGGATGCCAGCCCCCTTGTTATACAGAATAAACATACAAAAAGCAATGGCTTGTCCCGCCGGAACAACAGGCTTCGTGTCCGGCTACAAGTCTTCTACGAAATGATTGGTTGCCTCGTCCCAATATTTCCTGTACACGAACTCGTTGTCGCCATTCAGGTTTAACTGGTACATTCTGAATATCACGGGGAAGTTCTTGGGTTGCCACAGTTCTTCGTATGAGTAACGGTACGTCATGCCGAGCTTCCGCATCACGTTTCCGCTTCTCGGGTTGTTCCTGTCGTGCGTGGCGGTGATGTAGGGCAGACCGTCTTTCCTCACTTGGGCGATGACGGCTCCGCCCGCTTCAGTGGCAATCCCCCGATGCCAGAACTCCTTGCGGAGCCCGTAGCCGAAATCGTGGTGTTCCTCCATATCGACTTTCACGTAGCCTATCGGGAAATTGTCCGTTTTCAGGCAGATGGCATAGGCGTAGGCTTGCGGCTGTCCGTATTTCGCCGCATACCTTTCCTGATAAAACCGCCGGGTTTCTTCGAGGTCTTTCACCGGATACCAAGGCAGGAATTTATTGGCTTCTTCGTCTTTGAGTATCAGGAAGAGGGCTTCCATGTCTCTTTCCGTGAACTTCCGCAGTATCAGGCGGGAGGTTTCCAATATAGGTGTATTCATAAGCTTATCTGTCTAACCATCCTTTCAGCTCCGCCGCCCTTTCCCGGCTTACGATGATTTCCACATCGGGATACTTCTTCAAACGAATCTTCAGTCGGGAGTTGAACCAGTTATTGATACTCAAGATACTGTCTATATGGATGAGGTACTGGCGGTTGGCGCGGAAAAAGACATCGGGGTTGAGCTGGGATTCCAGCTCGTCGAGAGAATAAGGCACGGTCTCGGACGTGCCGTTGTTCAGGCAAAGGAGCGTATTGCGTTCGTCCAAAGCGATGTGGCTGATATCTTTCACCTGCACGGAAATATAGCCGTCGCGGTAAGGCAGAAGAAAACGCTCGCGATAACGGTAATTGCTTTGCCGCATATATTCCAATAGCTGGCGCACCTCTTCGCCGTTTGTCTGCGGGGAACTTGCGCGGCGCACTTTTTCCATGGCGGCGGCAAGCTCGTCGGCCTTGACGGGTTTCAGCAGATAATCGAAACTGTTGTATTTGAAGGCCTGGATGGCATACTCGTCGTAAGCGGTGGTGAAGATGACAGGCGAGGGCACTGCCGTCCGGCGCAGCACGTCGAAACTCAGGCCGTCGGACAGGCGGATGTCAGCGAATATAAGCTCCGGGGCAGGATGTGCCTGTAGCCATTCCACCGCCTCCACAATGCTTGCCAACGGCCCGTCGATGCGGAATGTGCCGTCGATTTCTTCCAACAGCCTTTTCAGCCGGTTGAAGTTCCGTTTTTCATCTTCTATGATCAGGATGTGCATAATCGTCGGGTATAATAGGTAATTTGACTATATATGAATGTTCGCTTTTCTTGATGACAGGCTTTTCCTCGCACAACAGGAAGTAACGCTCGATGATGTTCCGTTGTCCGATACCGGTAGATGACAGGTCGGACGACACGGGGCAAAGGTCGTTTTTCACCACAATGTGGTTTCCTTCCCGAAAGACGTGAATATGCAGCGGTTGGTGTACCGACAAGCGGTTGTGTTTGATGGCGTTTTCTACCAGCAGCTGGAGGCAGACGGGGGGAATCCGGCCGTCTGTCCGCTCCAGTTGTTCATCCACATCGACGCTTATGGCATTCTCGTAGCGCATCCCTATCAAGTAGAGGTAGGAACGCAGGAAATCCAACTCTTCGCTTACCGGCACGGTGTCGCGCTTCAAGTTTTGGATGACGTAACGGTAAACGCTCGACAGATTCTCAAGGAAGCGTTCCGCCAATGTACGGTTTTCCACTATCAGTTCGGACAGAATGCTGAAGTTATTGAACATGAAATGCGGGTCTATCCACCAAACTGGCAAAAGAAATGAATATCACGATGAATGACCGTCTGGAGTTTGCCCATGACGAGAACAATCCCAAAGAATGGTTTCTGCACAAGACCGCCGACAAACAAGGTTTCCCGCTGCAGTTCAACAGGGGAGGAACACGCTTGAGGAATAAGTACATCTGTAAGACCATTTTGGATATAGCGAAAGTCAAGGAGAGCGCGACATTCTTGGTATCGAAAGACCCGGTAAAGACCGAGCTGGGGTCATTTTACAGAATAATACTCTCTTGTCCCATTCTCCCGAAGAACAAGCCCAAACTATAAGCCTGTAACCTCTGTGGTCTGTCCGAAGGGCGAATGCCTTTCGGACAGATTGCAGGGCAACCGATACCTTTTATAGCACGATTATCTCCTTTTTTACCTTCAGGCTGTTTTCCCTGTTATACGTCGGCTTTCCCAACCCCGTAAACAGTTGGAAGTCTGTGCCGTAACAAGTCGTCAAGGAAAGGGACGGGAGGCCGTTCCAAACCGGCGGCAGCCCGGATCGTGCCGTTCCATGCCGGAGCTTCGACCTGTCGAAACAACACGGTATTCCACAGCCCGACCGGTCTTTATGCCGCTGGTTTCGGACTTTCCGCCTCCTGTTCCGTATCTTTCCCTTGTGACCTGCCACGTCAAGGGCAAACAGCGATACTTCTTATCCGCCCCGCGCTTTCATTCCGCCCGGTCGAAATTCAGGCGTGGAGCG
>ERZ1026971.652-NODE-652-length-16031-cov-9.542439_pt1 | contig 16031 bp, 18 predicted proteins | sample MGYA00519294_ERZ1026971 | MGnify/ENA primary metagenome ERZ1026971 (study PRJEB26926, sample SAMN06164664) | human gut metagenome | biome: ENVO:00009003; feature: ENVO:2100002; material: ENVO:00002003 | host: Homo sapiens | place: USA | collected 2012 ... | reverse complement strand
CGCCGCAGATGGTATAGTCGCATCGGCAGCCGTCCACGCAGGTGGTCGTCCGCACCAGCCTTGCGTGAAGCAGTTCCATCGCTGCAAAATCCACATTGCACAGGGCGGGCATGATCTCCGTAAGGTCGTGCCGGATGGCAAATTCTGCCGCAGGGCAGGCGGTAAATTCATAATAGATCGGCTTGTTCTTTTCGTAAGGAGCCACCGTCATCTCATAATCGTGCCATTTGTCACAGCCCGCTTTTGCCCGTACGAATGACTTGTACATCAGTTTCTTCCAGAACGGCTTGTTGCAGTCCACGAATTTCAGTTTGCGGAAGGTCGGCAGGATCAGATTTTCCTCAATTTCCTCGATCTCACAGAAGGATGTAACCGGTTTGCAGACTGCATAGTAGCTCATGATGGCGATGCAGTCATAGGTGCCGCCTGCGCCGTTGTGAAAGTTCCGTTTACCGCCCAGATCCGTGCGCCAGTCTGAAAGAAAATCCACATACTGCCGCTGCACCTTTTCCCATATCATCTCCCGCTCCGCTTCCGGGTAATGCAGGGCGATTTTCGACTGTATCTCCTTCTTGCAGGGCTTGGAATACAGCACATGACAGCTGCGGTCGAATGAGAGTTCATCGTCCTTCATCTGTTTGCCGCCCCCTCACGGTTCGTTTGTGTGAACAAGGTTGTTGTCTACTGCTTGACATCTTTCCAGCGGGTAAACCATCGTGCAGTTAGATTTTTCATCGATTCCTCTACTATGTATGGTTCAAAGCGCCGTGACGATCAAGGCTGACAGTGCAGCGACTGCGGCAAGCAATGGGATACCGCGCCAAAACGATTCGATATGCTTTTTCGGATTTTGATAGTATTTCTTCTCCGGCAGGAAAGAGAAGCGGGTACGTTTTGTGTTGCGCCACCAGAGAAGATCGATCACCAAAAGATCGAACAACCCAAGCCCCTCGCTGAACGCAAGAAAGTACCAAAATGCCGACAGATAACCGTCCAAGTTCAGCACGCCTCTCAGCGCAAGTCCTAAAGCGGAAAACACGACTGTGAAAAGCAAAAGATTGCTGAGCCAAACGGCAGCGGTGGATTTCCCCTTCGGAACAGCCTTTCCAAGCTGATGGTCGCTTCGCACACGGTTTTGAACTTCTTCGGGATAAGAACGCAGCCCCATGAGATTTTTCTTGTCCGTGCCTGTTCCAAGAAAACATACGCCCCAATACAGAAAATAAAAAGCAATTGCAACGATGATTTTCATCAGCCTATATCTCCGTTGAATCCAAAAAGCTGCGGATAGAGCATTCTGATTTTTCCTTTCTTTCAGCTTCTTTTGTTTTGAGCTGCCGATGTGTGTGTCAGGAACTCCATGATTCTCCGGTAAAATTCCTGCGGATACATCATCACAAGCTCCGCGTGATCCATCTTCGGAATTTCATGCAGTTGCGCCCGTGGAAAATATTGCTTTATAAAGCAGATATTGCTGTGTCGCGCCTGCTTTTCCTCTTCGCCGTACCAATATGTGATTTGGCAGCCCATTTCAGCCGGCTTCGTCGGCAGAGTATAATTGTTCGCCGACCAGAAAATGTTGCGGACGGTGCGTTTTGAATAGGTTTTCAGATACGCCGCCAGCGCATCATACTCCTTCACTGGATCGCGCCCCGGCATCGTCCAGCGCTCTGGCGGATAGACCGTCTCAAGGACCTTGCGGCTCTTCGCTATGAGCCTGAAACCAAGATTGTCACGCAGGCAGGCGAGACGGCGCAAGATCAGCGGCATCCGATACGGCGTAATGCCTGCATCAATAACGGCGCGCTCGACCGGGATTTTTCCCAAGGCGAGAAAGCGTGTCAGACACGCACCGCCCAGAGAACAGCCATATGCCGCGTTCAAGTGGGTAATGCCGCGCACTTGCAGCCAATCTGTTACCTCGTCTACTGTCGTCTCCACAGAGATAAAGTCTTCTCCCGTTTCGCCGTGACCGTCATAGACGATCTGAATCACATGGTAATCCTGCAAAAGCAGGCCAACCGAGTCGGCGAACGCCCACTCCGGCTCCGCCGTGCACGGCAGAAACAGCAGCGTCTTTTCATGTTCTTTTCCATATTCCAAAGTTCTCATACCATCCGCCCCTTGGTTTTTGCAGCATTATTTTTTCGGATCACGCTCTGTCATCGCGTCAAAGAGTGCCGGTGCGCCGCCTGCACTTCCTTATCTTCCCACGCCCTTCAAGTACCCGCTTTTTGAGTTTTCCTCAGTATCATCGGATTCATCATAGGCATCGTAAAGCGCATTGGGGTCGTGGGCTCTTTTCTTGAAAGGCGAGCACAGCTCATTTTTGTGCGCAAAGGCAAACTCCATGTTGTCCGTCCAACCTGTGTGACCGGTAATGAACAGCGGATGCAGTCCGCGTTTTTTCAGCTTTTTCTCCAGCAGTGCCAGAGACTTCACCGCTAGTTTGTTATCCTCTGCCAGCGCAGAAATAAAGCTGTAGCCGCCGTCCGCGCCGAACCAGATAGTATCGCCGGTAAAGAGATATTTCCCGTCCACAAGGTATACCATGTGCCCCCATGTATGACCGGGAACGAGAAAGCACTCGATCCTGATCCCGTCGATGTCGATGACCTCACCGTCGCGGAGCAGCACTTTTTCATTGTTGATCGTCACCTGCGGCAGCTTGTAAAGGCGGTAAATGACCCTGCGGCGCACCTCGCCGGTCAGATAGCGGTTCTCGATCTCGCCAATATACAGCGCAGCATCCCGAAACAGTCCCGGACTGTCCGCCTCCACCGCACCTACATGGTCGGTGTCCTGATGAGTGATGAGGATGTGCCGGATGGAATGCGGGTCGATACCGAGCCAGCTCATTTTCTCTGCCAGACGGTCATAGTTGTATCCGGCATCAATCATAATGGTGGTATCGCCCTTGCGGTAGAAGAAGATATTTGCTACCCACTCTCGCACACAGGCGACATTTTCATCGATCCAGCCGGTGTTCAAAGGCTTAAATATCTCCTTGCCCCGGTACATCCGGCTCATTTCTTTTCTTTGAAATTCCGTTGCTTTTTTCGACATGATCGCACCTCATTTTTGTGCTGTGACGCAAAGCCAGCCCTTTTTATTTTTGTGGCTTTGGATCTGACAAAATCCTGCTTTTTCCAGATACTCTTTCAGTGCAGTACCCGTATAGATAGCCATGCCATCGATGATCTGCGTCCATTTGTCGTCTTTTGCTGTTTCGCCGTTTGCTTCGTTACAGATGAAAAAGATTCCGCCGGGCTTCAGTACTCGATAAACCTCTCTGAAATTCTGTGCAAGCTCCGGCCAGAAGTAAACTGTTTCAAAGGCGGTCACCACATCAAACTGCTCCGCTTCAAACGGCAGTTCTGCCACACTTGCCTGTTGCATGGTACACCGTCCTGCCGCAATGGCTCTGGCATTGACTTTTCGCGCCTTTTCCACGCTGACGGCTGAGTAGTCGATGCCCTGCACCTTGCCCTTGGGACACAGCTTCAGCAGCGTTTTGATGTTCGCTCCACCGCCGCAGCCGCAGTCCAGCACCATGGCATCCGGGGCAGGCTGCAAAAAATGCAATCCCCACGCTGCCATTGCGCTGTGCCCAAAGTTCATCATAGCAACCATGATCTTCCCGCTAAAGCCTACGGGCTTGCGGGTGTTTTCAAAAAAGGACATAACTTTACCCTCTTTCTGTTTACCGTTCACAATGCAATGCTTTTCACAAGCTGCGCCCACTGCCCTGGGTAGCAGGCAAGCAGCTCCTCGTGCTGCAAGTTCTGCTCATGAAGAACCGGATGCGCAAAATGCCGCTGATAACGGGCGCGATATTTTTTGCCCATCTTCAAAGCGTAGAAGATATGGATCTCGGTGCCGGGTATATGAATTTTATCCGGCAGCGGGGTAATAAGATCGGAGTAGAACTGGTTTTTGCAGCTCTGCATGGTCACATAGGGGCGGGCATCGCCGAACATTTTCAGAAAGGCCTTGACATAATCCCCCGACTCTTTGGCACACTTGTCCAGACACTTTTGGAGAAATTTTGCCTTAATCTTTCCGTCCCTCACCACAGGGTAGATCAATGGCAGCAGAAGATTTGTCTGTAAGCTTGCCGCCAACGGCGATGCTTGATCCAAATCGGAGCTTCCCAGAATGCCGTAGTCCATGTGGATGTTCCGCCGTGCCGCCAGCAGCCCCACGAAGGAACCGCCCAGAGAGCAGCCGTAGGCTGCCCGGATGTGACCGCCGCAGTGGGTCTTGAGGTAGGCCTCGATCTTTTCGGTCTCCTCCAGCATGGTGGGAAATTCGGTCTGTTCAGTCTCATCAAAGCCATCGTAGCTGACGCACAGCACCCGGAAGCTGTCAGCCAGAAGCGGGATCACCGCACCGAAATTGCTTTTCCAATGGCAACAGGTGCCTGGCAGCAGCAACAGCACCGGGGCATCCTCTGCACCAAAATGGTAAATCTTCATCGTGATACGCTCCTTCTGCTTTTAGTTTCTGCCTGTAAGAAAAAACACATTTCTTCGGGCAGGGCAACGCCAAGAGTTAGATAAAGCTAACTTATGGTGCTGCAAAAAGCCGCTGCTCAGCGGCTAGTCTGCCCAAATAATACGCCCTGCTGCTAACTCTGTCAAGAAGTTTCGGTGCTTTCGGAGATTCTGAGAGAGGCTCCCGCATCATAAAGTTTTTGAACAGTTATGCATAACTAACTATATAAAAGTATACTGCACATCGGCAAAAAGTCAAGGGCTTTGCGGCAGAAGAAATTTATCTGAAGCGAATCATGGTAATCTGATTGAATGTGAATTTACCCAATACGGTGCGAATAATGCAGCCAATCCGCAGTATGTGGCAGAGAATGTACTAGGTCGTAATTTCCATGCTCCAAGACCGAATATGAAGTGGCTACGGATGTTACAGAGTTCAAATGGTACGAGGAGTTCACAAAATCTATCTGAGTGCCATCCTTGACCTGTACGACAGACGTATCGTTTCGTATGTTATTAGTGACCACAACGACAACACGATTGTGTTTGACACATTCAAGGCTGCAGTGAAAGCCAATCCTGATGCACATCCACTGTTCCACAGTGACCGTGGTTTCCAGTACACCAACCGAACCTTTCACCATATGTTGGAGGAAGCCGGTATGACGCAGAGTATGTCTCGCGTGGCTCACTGCATTGACAATGGCCCAATGGAGGGATTCTGGGGCATCTTGAAGCGCGAGAAATATTATGGCAGCTGTTTTACTTCCAAGCAGGAGTTTGTTCGGATGATTCGGGATTACATTTACTTATTACAACACCCAGCGGGTACAGTGCAATCTTGGTGTTGTTACGCCAATGGAAAAGTACCAGATGGCATTTGCGGCGTAAAAAATCTGCCAAGGGCAGTACGCTCTTGGCAGCAAAATCTTATTTTATTTCATTGTACGCTTGACGGGATGCGGTTCAAAAGGTACTGCTTCGGTTTTTTTACTGCTTAGCTTTATATGCTTCGCCCCATGCCCACATGGAATCCAGAATGGGCTTCAGGCTCTTGCCGAGTTCCGTCAGCGAATATTCCACTCTCGGCGGGACTTCGGCGTAGACCTTGCGGTTTACCAGTCCGCTTTCCTCCATTGCCCGAAGTTGGGCGGTCAAGACCTTTTGCGACACATTGCCGATGGACTTTTTCAGCTCGCCGAACCGCTTGGTTCCCGGCATCAGGTCCCGCAGGATCAGCACCTTCCACTTATCCCCGATGAGGGTCAGCGTGGTCTCCACGGGGCAGGCAGGAAGTTCGTTCTTTGCTTTTGCTTCGATCATTTCAATCCCTCCAAAATTTTTTTCAAGCGCCAAATTGCCGAAAAACCTGACAACGGCGCAAGCGTTTCTTTCCGGTAACTATCCATTAGTTTCTATTTGGTAACTACGGCACAATATTGTGCTTGCTTTACGAACGGGAGCTACGGTATTATTATAATGCCAGAGGCGAACGAAAGCAAGCCCAAACACCAAGGAGGTTACTCAAAATGAAAAAAATTCTTTCTCTCACGATGGTTCTTGCCATGCTCGGCACGGCTCTCACCGGTTGCGGCTCCAAGGACGCTGCTGCCAAAACGCCCGCTGAAAGCACCCAGCAGACTGCCCCTGCCCGGCAGGAACGGAGCCAGACCGAAAAGGCGCTGGCGCTCATCAATACCTTTGCCACCGGCGATACGGACACCGCCCGCAGCCTGTTGGCGGATGGCTACATCCAGCACAATCTGGCATACGGCACCGGTGCGGATGCCTTCGTCGGCTCTGTAGAATATCTTGCATCCGCTGATGTAAAAACCACGGTGAACAACATCCGTGCTTTTGAGGACGGTGACAAGGTGTTCTTGCAGACGGTGTACAATTTCGCCGGTGCCGGTGAGCAGGTTGCCTTTGACATCTTCCGTTTCGATGAAGACGACAAGATCGCCGAGCATTGGGACAATCTGGCGGCGCTGGCTGAGGCGAATCCCTCCGGTCATACTCAGACGGACGGTACGATGGAGGTCACGGATCTGGACAAGACCGAGGAAAACCGTGAGTTGGTCCAGAATTTCCTCTACGATGTCATGCAGGGTAACAATCTCGATAAGACTCCGGACTATTTTGACGGTGACAATTACATCCAGCACAACGGCGGCATTGCCGATGGCGTATCCGGTCTGAACGCCGCGCTGGGCGCTCTGGCGGAGCAGGGTATTTCCATGGTGTACGATGAAGTCCACATGGTTCTGGCGCAGGGTAACTTCGTCCTTGCCGTCAGCGAGGGCACTTTCGGCGGTGCGCCCACCAGCTACTATGACCTGTGGCGCGTGGAGAATGGCAAGATCGCCGAGCATTGGGATGTGATGGAGACCATCGCAGACCAGTCCACCTGGCAGAACGAAAACGGAAAGTTCTGATGGTTACCCGGAGGTAACCATACCACAATAATGTGCGTACTTCACAAGCCGTACAAATCGCATTACAATAAAACCATCAAGAGAAAACAACAAATTACGGAGGTACTTATCATGAAGAAAGTCGTAGAATTTCTGAATGCCAACTCTGTGCAGTATCTTGCTACCGTCGGTCGTGACGGCAAGGCAAAGTGCCGCCCGTTTATGTTCGCCGGCGAACTGGACGGCAAGCTGTGGTTCTGCACCAACAACCAGAAAGATGTCTACAAGGATATGCAGCAGAATCCGGAGGTGGAGATCTCCGTTTCCAGCCCGGAATATGCATGGATCCGTCTGCACGGCAAGGCTGTGTTCGAGAATAATATGGCTGCCAAGGAAATGTGCATCCAAAACCCCATCGTGAAGGGTCAGTACGGCGAAGCTGCCAATCCCATCTTTGAGGTGTTCTATCTGGATAATGCTCACGGCGTTATCGCTGACTTCTCCGGCAACCCTCCCTACGAGTTCTAAAAAATTCGCGCAATTCAACATCTTCGGGGCAAGGTGAAATCCCTGACCGGCAGTAAAGTCTGCGAAGCGCAAAAGCGCCCGATGCGGTGAAACTCCGCAACCGACGGTATAGTCCGGATGAAAGAAGATATGAGGAAACAGCCCCGCAGGAAAACCCGTCCTGTGGGGCTGTTTCAAATCCAAGCATATCCTCAAGATAGGAGCATTATGAATCGCACCGTTACCATGCAGCAGCCGAAAAGAGCTGCCGCCCTCAATATCCGTACCATCACCATGACCGCACTGCTTTCCGCAATGGCGTATGTGCTTGCCTTTGTGGAATTTCCCGTGCCGCTGTCTCCGTCCTTTGCAAGGATGGACCTGTCGGACCTTCCGGCACTCATCGGCGCATTTGCCTTCGGACCGATTTCCGGTCTGCTTATTGAACTTGTCAAAAACACCTTGCAGCTTCTGACCACCTCCACCGGAGGCATCGGAGAGATTGCCAACTTTCTGATGGGCGCTTCTTATGTAGTCGCTGCCGGGGTTATTTATAAACACCGCAAAACCAAGAAAATGGCGTTGCTTGCCTGTGTCGCTGCCAGCCTTGTGATGGGCATTGCCGCAGCGCTGGCGAACTACTTCATACTGTTGCCCCTGTTTGAAACCTTCATGCCGCTGGATCAGCTGATCGCCTCTTTCGGTGCGTTCCTGCCCTTCATCCACACAAAGCTGGACATTGTGCTGTTCAATGCCTTGCCCTTCAACATTCTGAAAGGACTTGTCATCGGCGGCTTTACCATGCTGACCTATAAACGGCTTGCGCCAGTTCTGAAAGGGCGTTGACGTTATGACGAAACAAGATTATTTGAAATTACTGGTGGAAGATATCCACTCCACCACCGTTGCCACCATCGGCGCAGACGGGCATCCACAGACCCGTGTGATCGACATGATGCTCTGTGACGAGCAGGGCGTATATTTCCTCACTGCCAAGGGCAAAGCGTTCTATGCCCAGCTCATGGAGCAGGGGTACATCGCTCTGTCCGCCACCAAGGACAAAATCTCGATCTCCCTGCGCGGGAAAATCAAAAACATCGGCAGTGAGAAGCTGGATGAGGTTTTTGAGAAAAACACCTATATGCAGTCCATCTATCCCGGCGATACCCGCAGTGCGTTAGAGGTGTTTTGCCTGTACGAAGCGGACGGTGAGTATTTTGACATCAGCGACCCGGCGCACATCGTCCGGGACAGCTTCACCATCGGCAAAGCGGCACAGGAAGCACCGGGTTACTATGTAGGCGAAGGCTGCATCGGCTGCAAGCTGTGCTATTCGGTCTGTCCGCAGAAGTGCATCGCCATTACCAAGAAGCCTGTGGTGATTGACCAACACCATTGCCTGCACTGCGGGCGGTGTGCGGAAACCTGCCCCAAGCAGGTGATCGAAAAGAGGGGTTGACTATGAACCAGAGCGAGAAAAGGCTGTTTCTCATCAAGTCACTTTTGAAGGAACGCCCGGAATATCGGGATATGAACATTCCGGCAGAGCCGGAGAGCCAGCGTCAGCTTTTGCGGGGACTGATGAATATTCGTGCGCCGCAGCGCATTGGAGCAGGTTTTCTAAAAATGCAGGACGCATACCTGCAAGGTGAGACCGCCGCAAAGGGCATCACCGATGTGGCAGACCTAACGCCCATTCAGCCGGGACTGTATCTCTGGCAGGGCGATATTACATTGCTCAAGTGCGATGCCATCGTCAATGCGGCAAACAGCGGCATGACCGGCTGCTATATCCCGAACCACCGCTGCATCGACAACGCTATTCACACCTTTGCGGGTGTAGAACTGCGGCTTGCCTGTGCGGAATTGATGGCAAAACAAGGCTATCCCGAACCTACCGGTCAGGCAAAAATCACGCCCGCGTTCAATCTGCCTTGCCGGTATGTGCTGCATACGGTCGGGCCGATCATCGGCGGGCGCGTGACAAAAGAGGACAAAGAACAGCTCACTTCCTGCTATCGCTCCTGCTTGGAGCTGGCAGCGGAAAATGCTCTGGAAAGTGTGGCGTTCTGCTGCATTTCCACAGGGGAGTTTCATTTTCCCAACGAACTGGCGGCGCAAGTCGCCGTGGAAACCGTCAAGGAATTTCTCAAAAAGCAAACCAGTGTGAAGAAGGTGATTTTCAATGTTTTCAAAGATTTGGACAAAGCCATCTACGAAAAGTTGCTCCGAGCCGATTGAACGGCTGAAAACGGCATTACAGGACTGTGATGCCGTGGTCATCGGTGCAGGATCCGGTCTGTCTACGGCAGCGGGCTTCACTTACAACGGCGAACGGTTTAAAAAATACTTTTCCGATTTTGCGGCAAAGTACGATATCAAGGATATGTATTCCGGCGGCTTTTATCCGTTTGCCACGCCGGAGGAGCATTGGGCGTATTGGAGCCGGTATATTTACATCAACCGCTATATGGATGCCCCCAAACCGGTCTATGAGAACCTTTTGCAGCTGGTGCAGGACAAGGATTATTTTGTTATTACCACAAACGTTGACCATTGCTTTCAGAAGGCGGGCTTTGACAAGCGCCGCCTGTTCTACACGCAGGGCGATTACGGTCTGTTCCAGTGCAGCGAACCGTGCTGCCAGGAAACCTTTGATAACGAAGCCGCGATTCGTGAAATGGTCACGCGACAGGAGGATATGAAAATCCCGACAGAACTGTTGCCGACCTGCCCCCACTGCGGCAAACCTTTGACCATGAACCTGCGCAGCGATGATAAATTTGTCGAGGACGAGGGCTGGCACAAAGCCGCGGAGCGGTATGAGAATTTTCTCCGTACCCGTGCAGGCGGGAAAATCCTCTTTCTGGAATTGGGCGTTGGGTACAACACCCCTATCATCATCAAGTACCCCTTCTGGCAGATGACAGCCAAGAACCCGAACACCACCTACGTCTGCATCAACCAAGGGCAGGCAGTTTGCCCACAGGAAATTGAGCTGCAGTCCGTCTGCATCAATGCAGATATTGGGCAGGTTTTGCAAAGCCTGTCTGATGCCGCAGTCGAATAGAATATTCTCGCAAATGGAGAGCCGACCTCTCACGCCACCGTGCATACCGACCGGTACACGGCAGTTCCACCGCATAAGTACAGGGACTCGTAGTAGTTGTGGATACGAAAGTATCCCGCTGCTGCGAGTTTTTTGAAATTATTTATTATACCCTAATAGCTTTTCAGCTTCTTTTGGCGAAGCAGAAATCGGCAGAGCCGAATCATAGGACCACTGCAACTTCCATTCAAAATATTTGTCGCGGGAAATTTTCCCGGTGTGGTAGGCATCTTGCATGGCGGCAAAGGACTTAAACAGGTAATTCAGAAGATCGTTCTCAGACCAAAGCATAGCGGGCTGTGCGCCGAAAGGAGATGTTTTAGCGTTTGTCTGGATGACAGGTGCTGTGGCTGCATTTGCAGCTATCTGATTTTTGTCAATTGGCGAGGATAGAGAAAATCTAAGCACATCCGGCATATCCTCGTCAAGCCAGAATAAAGTTTCCATTATGCCGCCAAGGTTGCCGGTATCCGGTTCAAGCAGTGCGCACTCTTTTACATGGAGTGCGTCTGCTATTTTTTTTACCATATCCTCTTTCGGAACGCGAAACCCGGATTCATACTGTGCGATACGGTTGGCAGCACCATCCGTAAAACCAACCAGTTCACCTAATTCACGCTGCTTCATGTGACGATGCAGCCGGACGCGCTTGATTTTTTCTCCGATTTTCATGGGATGACCTCGTTCGTTATTTTATGCTGTCATTATACCACATTAGAGAGAAAAATCAACAATTTAATAACATATATGTAAAATCATTGACAAGAATACTGCGGAGGTGTATTATAAATACAACAGATATGATGTAAATTTTGGCAAGGGGGTTCCTATATGAAATCCATGATGCAACCCAAGAAGGGCTATATAGTAGCCTATTATGCTAAAAATCCTATTTGCAAGTAACCTTTGTTTACTTGCGCGAGGGCCGCCCACACAAAATATTTTATCATTTTTGTTGTAATGAATCAAATCTGATTCACTATTCAGAGGATGAGGCGTAAAAGTGAATCAGTTCTGATTCACTCCCACATTTCGCCCAGACGCGCCCTGTGAGGGGCGGATGCTCCGCATCGCACACGGACGCGATGAACTCCGCAAGCCCGCCGTTTGGCGCGTTTGTGGGGCTGTGGGACGGCGTGAGCCGTACAACTTAACACTGGAGAATAAAACTTACTACACACAAAATCACGATAATATGAGATAATAGACATATACCAAACAAGAAAGGATGATGCAAATGACTTTTACAAAACTTCCGAAAGCAATCTCCGCCGAAGAACTCCTCTCCACGCCGCTGCCACCCGTAAAGTGGATTATCCCCGGCCTGCTCCCAGCCGGTCTTGCACTGTTTGCTGGCCCAAGCAAGGCAGGCAAAAGCTGGTTGACCTTGTGGCTGTGTTTGCAGATCGCGCAGGGTAATCCTGTCTGGAATCGAGAAATAGAACCACGCACCGTGATTTATTTTTCGTTGGAAGACACATTTAACCGTCTGCAAAGTCGCATCTTCCAGCTGATCGACGGCGGAGATGCTCCGGAGCGTCTGATTCTCCAAACAGAATGCCCCAGCATCGGACAAGGCTTGGAAGAACAAGTCGAGGCGCTTGTCCATACATATCACGATGTTGGTCTAATCGTTATCGATACACTTCAAAAAGTGCGTCTAAGCGATGGAAACGGAGGGATGTATGCAAACGACTATAAAGAAGCAGGTGCATTGAAAAAACTCGCTGACAAGTATGGTATCTGCATTTTGCTGATTCACCACTTGCGCAAGCAAACTGCATCCGACCCATTCGACCAGATTTCCGGTTCTACAGGACTTATGGGTGTAGCTGATACAAGCTGGGTTATGCAGCGTAAACGCATGAGCCAAACTGCTGACATTTTGCTTACCGGACGTGATATGGACGATAGAATGCTGCATTTGCGGGAAGAAAACTGCGTCTGGACTTTGGAAGATGAAGAAACCGCAGAGGAACGGAAAATTAAGGCTGTGCCGGAATACTTGTGGAAAGCAGCGGAGTACATCGAAAGTGTAGGGAATTGGCAGGGAACGGCATCTGAATTACTTGCAGCAGCGGGTATTGAAGATGCCAAGCCGAACCAGTTCACTTACAATATGGCTAAGTATTTCGACAAAGTATTTGAACCGAAAAACATCCGATATAAAACCCATCGAAAAAACAAGGTTCGCCTTTTGAGCTTCTATGGTGACGATGGTGACGGTGGTGACGATGATATTGATATAACTCAATTATCGGGGTGGGGTATCCCAGAAAGACCGTCACCATCGTCACCATCGTCACCATCGTCACTCGGAGCGCTTCAGGGTAGCAAGCATGGGCGAAGTGTTGCCACAGGGCAACCCGCCGAAAAGCCTACGGGGCCAGCCCCGAACCCCTGTGAGGCTGCAAGCGCATGAGAAAGCGCAGCGTTGGAATCAATGTCCGCGTCAGCGTCACAGAGAAACGAAAAATGACGCTGATGGCAAACCGGTGCGGGTTATCACTTTCGGAATACTTACGCCAGCGGGCGCTGGGATATGAACCGGGTGGACATCCGCCCAAGGAGGTATTTGATGTGTTGGATAAATTGGATGAAATCGCAGAAGGTTGTACACCAGAAACATGTGCCGAAATCGGCACTTGTGCTGACCGCATGAGGGACCTGCTCATTGGCGGTAACTAAGATCTGGACGATCAAGGACAGCTTACAGCGCGTCCTTGACTATGCGGCCAACCCGGATAAAACCGAATACGATGCTCTTGCCCAGACACTGCACTACGCAGAGAACGATGCCAAGACCAAGCTGAACGAGAGCGCCCAGCTTGTCACCGGCATCCATTGCAGGGCAGACCATGCGTGGGAAGATATGCGGGCGGTGCAGGAACGCTTTGGGAAAACAGACGGCGTGGTGGCGCTCCACGCCTACCAAAGTTTCCGCGAGGGCGAGGTCACCCCGGAGCAGTGCCATGAGATCGGTGTGGCGCTGGCCCGCAAGGTCTGGGGCAGGCGCTTTCAGGTGCTGGTCGCCACTCACATGAATACGGATAACCTGCATAACCACTTCGTTATCAATTCTGTGTCTTATGTGGACGGGAAGAAATACGAACAGCGCCGCAGCCAGTATGCCGAGTTCCGGGCAGCATCCGACAAGCTGTGCCGGGAGTACGGTCTGTCGATAGTGGAGCAGCCCAAGGTAAAAGAACCTGCACGATATGCCCGAATGCGCGAAGCCATCGACCAAGCCTGTGAGGATGCCAGTACCGCCGAGGACTTCCACAGGGCGCTGTATCGGCAAGGGTATATTTTTAGCAGTGACCCGAACCGAAGGTACGCAACCATCCGGGCGAGGGATGGCGGACGAGCCGTGCGCCTATATAGGCTGGGAGAAGAATACGATTTACCTGCCATAGATGACCGACTGCGCGGAAATTACCTGTTGTATGGACCAAGGCTGTATGAACGGAAACACCCACCCTGGCAGCATACGCCGAAACGGTATCGCCCCAAGGATGGCTGTGCGGGAAAAGGTGTTCTCCAGATTTTCTTCGAAGTATTCTTTGGGGAATCCCAGATGCACCGCTTGTATCTGTACTACTGTTATCAGTTGGGTATTCTGCCCAAGAAACAACAGCCCCGCATCAACCGCCCGGAACTGGAGCGCATCTGGAAAGACACCGAGAAAATTCTTGCAGAACACGCTTTTGTTCACGACCACAAGTTTCCCTCTTTGCAGGCAATCGTGGACTACCGCAAGGGCTTATCCCGGCAGATAGAAAGCCTTACTGCACAGCGTGCCGAGGTCGTTAAGCAGATGCGCCGAAAGGACGCCCCGCCGGAACTGGCAGACCAACGCATGGCGTTGACCTGCAAGATTGCGGAACTCCGCAAAGAGGACAAGATTGCAGAGGGAGCAATCAAGCGTATTCAACGCACACGCGAATCCAACCGTATTGACCGGGAAAACAGGATGCCGCTGCATCCCAGACCACGCCGCCGCAGATGGGAACAGGAGCGCGAATGATGTCAGTTTGCACCCAATGTGCAGGACGGTTCTTGTGCAATTCTGTGAATAGCTTTCCGGCGGGATTGCTGGTATCGTTGTACCGAACCCCAAATGCAGCAGCTTGAAAAAAAGGAGAGATGCCTATGGTAGCAGGACGCTTACAGGAGAAAAACGGATTTTATTACATCGTGCTGAGTTACACGGACTCGGCGGGCAAACGCCGTCAGCCGTGGATCGGCACAGGGCTGCCCGTCAAGGGCAACAAGAAACGCGCCGAAAAAATGCTGGCAGAAACGCGAAAGGACTTCACGATTCCCAAGGGTCAGGTGTCCGAACTCAGCCCCGATATGGCATTCAGCGACTATATGCGGTACTGGCTGAAAATGATGCGCACAGTCGTAACGGAAACTACTTTCTCGTCCTATTGCTTCAATGTGGAAAAGCACATCATTCCCTACTTTGAACCGCTGGGAGTAACGCTGGCAGGGCTGCAGCCGCGGCAAATCCAAAGTTTTTATCTGCACGAAGCGGAAACGCTGAAAAACACCTCTATCCTGCGATTCCACGCCAACCTTCACAAGGCGCTGAAATACGCCGTGCGCATCGACCTGATAGCCAGCAACCCGGTGGACAAGGTGGACCGCCCAAAGCCGCAGGCGTTCATGGCAAGCTATTACAGCGCCGAGGAGATGGAAAAGCTCTTTGAAGCCGCCCAAGGCCATAAGCTGGAACTGATTATCCAGCTTGCAGCCTTTTACGGACTGCGCCGTGCCGAGGTGATGGGGCTGCGGTGGGAGGCCATCGACTTTGAAGCCAAGACGCTGACCATCCGGCACATCGTGACCAGCACCCGCATTGATGGCAAGAAGATTTTGGTTGAGGCTGACCGCGCCAAAACAAAATCCAGTCTGCGCACCTTGCCGCTGGTAGACCCGATTGCGGAGCGCTTAAAAGCCGTCAAAGAGCAACAGGAATACAACCAGAAAATTTGCGGCAACTGCTATAATCAAGAGTACCTTGGCTATGTATTTGTGGATGCAATGGGAAATCTGATCCAACCGGATTCCGTGACAACAGGCTTTCCGCAGTTGCTGAAAGAGAACGGTCTGCGCAGGATCCGATTCCACGATTTGCGCCACTCCTGTGCCAGCCTGTTGCTGAAAGAGGGCGTACCGATGAAGCAGATTCAAGAGTGGCTAGGTCACAGCGATATTTCTACTACGGCCAACATTTACGCACATCTGGATTCGCAATCCAAGAACCTGAGCGCCCGGACGATGGCTAACACGCTGACATTGCCAGAGGCACAGCCCATAAAGAAGTGGTAACTTGAACAGCAGCGGCATCTGAGAAATCAGGTGCCGCCTTTTTGCTGTCAATTTGTACCCAAGTTGCTGGAAGAATCTTGTGTAGTTCTGTGAATAGCTATTTGCCGCGATTGCTGGTATGATTTGTACCGAACCCGAAAATCACTACTTGAAAATAAAGGGGAGATG
>ERZ1026971.621-NODE-621-length-16623-cov-9.539836_pt1 | contig 16623 bp, 12 predicted proteins | sample MGYA00519294_ERZ1026971 | MGnify/ENA primary metagenome ERZ1026971 (study PRJEB26926, sample SAMN06164664) | human gut metagenome | biome: ENVO:00009003; feature: ENVO:2100002; material: ENVO:00002003 | host: Homo sapiens | place: USA | collected 2012 ... | reverse complement strand
ATCTACACTCGACTAGTCGTCGGCAGCGTCAGATGTGTATAAGAGACAGGCTTGTTCCTGTCTCTATCATACAGCTTTTTTTTAACCCGGATAGTAAAAACTCCCCTATCATAGAACAGGATGTTGTGAACAGACACCGGAAAGAAATCATGGGACTTCTTATGGACATCTACCGATATTCGCGATCCGAAAAACCAGTTGATCTCCTTGGGATGAATGCCTGCGTTCTCCAAATTTTTCATATCCTTCTCTCTGAAAGCATGGCTACTCCGGCTTGTACTACCCCCCCCGATCAAAATTAGAGGATTCGATTTCTTTTACCGAATATCTGGCAGCACATTATAAAGAACATATTACTCTGGAAAGTGTTTCCGAACATTTTGGCTTCAATCCGACCTATTTTTCCAGAATGTTTGCAAAAAAAAACAGGACGCAATTTTAATGTCTATCTTTCTTCGCTCCGATTAGACCATGCGACCCACCTCCTTGAAACTACTACTTCTTCTATTCCTGATATTTCAGAAGAAAGTGGTTTTTCCAGTTCCCGCGCTTTTATTGAAATGTTTAAAAAAGTAAACGAACTCACGCCAAAACAATACAGGGACCAATGCAACGAGCACAAAAAAGTGCATCACTCCAATGACTGATTTTTTTCTTCTGACGTGCAGGCATGCGGTTCTTCCAAAAACGCATCGACTCTCACATATACCGTTTCGCCTTCGACCGGCGCGCCAATATTCTGCTCCCTGACCGGATGCTGATATAACAACAAAAGCTGGAATATCAAGAGTAAATATACGCCCAGACCACTGGGCGCTCTTGACATACCAGCTTATTTTTGCTATTAAATGTATTTTCCGGTCTCTACATAATTTTAAACATGTGTTGATTTGAAAAAACTATATTCATTTAAAAAGTTGAAGCAATACCTGAGAATTGGTTCCGTAAAAGATATCGTCATGAAAAGCCAGCTTCTTCAAAATGGACTCCATATATTCCCAATTATCATCTACATCAAATTCATAGCTGTGTCCCCAGATATATAACAACTGTGGTTCTTCCGTATCCATATTTAAAAAGCGGTCAATCCCACTCATAATATCTGCATCTGCATGATGGAAGCTAGGCTTGAACCTCAGCAGGTCGGATTGTAAAGCAAAACCATGTGTCTCTCCCGGAGTCCTTGCATACTGTATTCCGCATTCCTTTAATATTCTGAATGCTGATTCATCATAAGTGCCAAAGGGGAACACAAATCCTGATATTTTCTGTTCATAGAAGGCTTCAAGATTCCTGATATCTGTTGAAATTTCATTGTATACGGTTTCCTCGTCAAGTCCCTTCAGATTAGCATGGGTCAAGGTATGCGATGCAATTTCATGCCCTTTGTAAAGCTCCCTCATATCTTTCTGATTCATCCTGTGGATCACGATATTTCCCTGGATAAACATGTCGGCTCTTGTCTGGATTCCACTATTCTGGTTAAAAGTTGCTTTCATCCCATATTTGTTAAACAATGCGATCAACCGTCTATCCTGTTCTACTCCGTCATCATAGCTGAAAGTGACCGCTTTCTTCTTACCATTCCACATAATAATTACCATGCCTTTCCGTAACCTGCAAACTTTGGGCCGCAGGCACAAAGTTGCGTGTAAAAAATTCTTTTTTCTTATTGGCAATTCATCTCACCACCTATCGGCGGGAGAATCCTTGCCATTATTTGTTGAATCTTCCCTATATGGTAATATTCTCAGAATTTCATCTGTCTGCATGTTCTGACACCGTTGACGTAAATATCATTTGCCAGTTCTGTGACTAGCCGCATATCCTGCCAGGTTTCACACTTATTCCCCATAAAAGTAATGTTATCAAAATGGACATCATGGACACGTACTTCTTCTGTCGGTGTCTGATACCCCCGGATCATGGAGACCGGGATATCTCCGTTCAGCACCTGGATATTATCAAAATAGATATCATTAATCTCTCCTTTGGCAAGCTGTTCCGTATATCTGCAAAGCAGAACCTTAATATCGAACAGTTTCTGTTCTGCCTGCTCTACTCTGATGTTTTTATAATGTATATCATGAACATGACCTCCATCTGCCTGATGTATGGAAATCGCCGCACCACCCATGTTTCCTTCATACTGGCAGTGTATGATGTCACAGTCTTCAAATACCAGGTCGTGGATTTCGCTCTGGAGGGCATAACCAAGCTCTATGGCATTACCGGGTTCTGCATTCCAGATCACGTTATTGTGAACACGCACTTTTGTTACGTCACGTACCGTTGACGGATCTTCAAACAATCTTTGGGATTTGATGCAGATACTGTCGTCTGTGGAACGGATAAAGCAATTTTTTACCTCTACGTCCTGGCTGCTCGTAATATCAATACCGTCTCCCGTTACAATCCTCGACATAATATTCATATTATCAATCACAACATGGTCACACGCCGCAGGAACTACATGCCAGGAAGGTCCGTCTACAGCCGTAAAGCCTTTTAAGAGTACATTATTACACCACTTGGCATAGATAAAGAAACGGTGTGCATTACTGTCCGGCAGATGCCAGCAGGCTCCGTTGATAATTCCGTTTCCTACAATGGAAATATTGTCACAATGGTCTGCGTATACACAACCTGATACAACAGCACCTTCCTCTATGTAAACCGTATCATTGGACTTTAAGGTAAGAACTCCTACATTATATACCTTGCCCTTTTCAAAGCAGATGGTGGTATCTGCCGGCTTCTCAATCCTGTGCGAGCAAAGCACAAACAATGCATCATGAAGACCACCATCTGTCTCTACAGTAAACTTTCTCGGTTCATCAAGATGGATATGGACTGTTTCTCCTTTTACAGAAGGAACTATGCCAAAGCTGGACGGACGGATTTCAAGTTTTTCATATGGTGTATGGATTGAAATCTCCAGATCATACGCTTCGTTATCTACTACTACAACATAGTCAAACGAATCTGTATGGTATACCACACGCTCTGTTCCATTGCAGGTAACACTGTATTTTGTTGATTTTTCCAATTCATCTACAGATTTTAAAATAAATCTCGGTTCCTTGACCGGGTCCGGATTAGGATAATAAATCAAATCATTTTCAAAATCCTTCATATCTCTTTTCTCCTCGCTCCATCATAAATACTTATGATTCATACTGCCTATAATCAATTACCAGAGCTGTTATTTAATTCTTCGTCAGTTAATTATACTATTGCAATTATAGCAAATTTTAATAAATATGTCATTTGTTATTTAAAATATTTCGCGAAATGCTTCACGATTCGTTATGATGATCTTATTTCCATTCCCTATATACATTCTATCATTCTTTCAGTACGATAGTCTGTACTTCAATTCCTAAAGTTCCCTTTAATCGTCTGTCTAATCGAACTCAACGAAATCAAGTGACCGTGCCTTGGAAGGACGGCATAAAACTGTTCCTGATAAAATGCTTGGATATGAACCGCTTTCAGGTCGCCCAGCGTAACGCCAAGATTTCTAAAGTAAGGAATGATCCTGCTGGAGCACAACACGTTCTATCTGCGTGACGGTGTGCCCTTCGTGCGCGCCCGCATGGATGGAGGCAGCTACACCGAGAAGGATGATACGTTCATCTCGCTGGCCTAAAAAGCACAAAAACACCCCCCGCCCCGGATGTCGAATCTTTCCGCATCCGGGGCGGATTTTTGTACGCATTTTGCCCGTTCGGCGGGGTTTGCGCAAATGTCGAATGTATGGTAAAATACAGGTAAAATCAGCTTTGTGGGGGTCATCTTATGGGCATTGTAGTCATCGGTGCTGTTTTTGTGGACATCAAGGGGTATCCGCTGTCCACCTATATCCCGGGCGGGCGCAACGCGGGCCGGGTCGAGCAGGTACACGGCGGCGTCTGCCGCAACGTGGCGGAGGACATTGCCAATGTCGAGCTGCGCCCCACCTTCGTCAGTCTGGTGAACGACACCGGCTCCGGCCAGGACGTCATTGACAAGCTGGCCCGGCACAAGGTCAACACCCGCTACATTCAGCGCATGCCGGACGGCATGGGCACCTGGCTGGCCGTGTTCAACAACGACGGCGATGTCTGCGCCGCCATCTCGAAGCGGCCCGACACGACGCCGCTGACCGCATTATTAAAGGAAAAGGGCGACGAGATCTTTTCCGACTGCGACGGCGTCGCCATCGAGTTTGATCTGGAGAAGGACACCGTCAAGCAGATTTTGCACTACGCCAAAAAGTACCGCAAAAAGGTCTACGCCGCGGTCTCCAACATGAGCATTGCCATGGAGCGCCGCAGCCTCCTGCAGGAGGTCGACTGCTTTGTCTGCAACCAGCAGGAGGCCGGGCTGATGTTCTCCGACGATTACGACCACCTGACGCCGGACGAGATGCGCGCCACGCTGGCCGCCAACGTGCGCAGCGCCAACATTCCCTGCATGGTCGTGACGATGGGCGAGCAGGGCGCCGTCTACGCCCGCACCGACGGCGAGAGCGGCATGGTGCCCGCCAAGAAGGTCGATGTCATCGACACCACCGGCGCGGGGGATGCTTTCTTCGCCGGGACGGTCATCGGCCTGACCTACGGCAAGACGCTGGCCGAGGCCTGCGAGATCGGCAGCCGCCTGGCCGCGTCGGTCATCTGCATCTCGGAGAATGTCTGCCCGCGGTTCCGCCCGCAGGAGTTCGGGCTGGATGTGCCGGTCACAGACTGATTTTTTCGGTTTTTTGCACGCATTTCCCTTATTTTGCCATTTTTCCGATTTCGCACATTTTGCCTTTTTAGCATTTTTCCGTCCGCACATTTTCGGATTGTGTGGCCGTTTCAGTGCATTTCAGTATCGGAATTTTGTGCACAGTTTTTCGAAAATTCAAAATATTTAGTTACTGTATAACCAAACATGAAAACAGACAACCTCATCCCCGCAGCCCCGCTTGACCGGCGGGAGCTTGCACCCGGCGTGCAGCTCTGCTTCACCCGGCTGGACGCGCCGCTCTGCCCGCCTCCGCTGGACTGGCCGCGGCTGCTCGTCTTTGATTTCTGCCGCAGCGGACGACGCGCCATCCCGGACGGCGCACAATATGCCATCGTGACGGAGGGTCATGCCGCCGTCAGCTTTGCTGTGCCCGGTGCGGACTTCTACCTGCCCGGCAGCCAGTATGAGGCGCTGCAGCTTTTCATTGACCCCGACGCCGTGCAGGCAGACAGCTTTTTGACGCTGATGGGGCTGGAAATAGGCGGCATCGCGGATTATTTCTGCCGCGGCGGCGTCCACTGCTGCCCGATGAGCGACGCCATCACGGCCATTGTGGACGAGGTCTGGGACGACGCCGCCTACGCCGCTCCCGGCGAGCTGCGCTATGCCGCCGTGCGGCTGCTGTATGAGCTGCTGCGCCTGCCCGACGAGGCCGACACGGCCCGCTGCCCCGCGCGGCAGGTCGAATGCGTGCGCGAGGCCGAGACGCTGGTTCTGCAGGACCTCTCGGTCCGCCGCCCGGCCCGGGAGCTGGCCGACCATTTTGGTTTGAGCGAGAGCGGCTTCAAGCTGTACTGCCAGAACGTGCTGGGCGAGGGGTATCTCGCCTACTTCCGCCGCCGCCGGCTTGAAAGAGCCGCCGAGCTGCTGCGCACGACCCCCCAGCGGGTGCAGGACATCGCCGCCCGGGTCGGCTACGAGAGCCAGGGCCGCTTTGCCCAGGCGTTCTACGATCAGTTCCGCCTGACCCCGCTGGAATACCGGCGCTTGTCGAAGTAGCCCCCTTGGCCACCACCCTCGCAGAGGGAGGCAAGAAAACCACGACCCGAAAGGAGCGGAAAATTGAACAACATCACGCGCTCGATTTTCCGTGCCATTCATGAGGGGCGGTGGTTGAGCATTGAATACAAAAACCAGCAGACCCAGCAGACCAAATACTGGGTCGCTATCCGCGGGCTGAACCCCAGGACCCGCACCCTGAACGTTGACGGGCTGCATCTGGGCAAATTAAGCGTGCAGGCGCTCGACCATATCAGCATTGACCGCATCCAGACCGCCGAGGTCGTGGACGGCTCGTGGTGCCCCGTCAACCAGACGCTCATCGACGACATCCGCGACAACCCCGGGCGGTACGCGGCGCTGTTTGACAACGCCGCCAACCTGCGGGTGCTGGATTATCTGGCCGCCTGCAACCGGCTGGACGCCACACCCTATCAGTCCAACTACAGCCTGATCCATCAAATTGACGCCGACTGCTTTGCCGATTATAAGGAGGACACGCTGGAGCTGACCGACGACCAGTTCCGTGAGCTGGTGGGCCGGTTCCAGCGTCGGGTCGAGGACCGCCGTCAGAACGCCGCCCGCCCCAGCCTGCCCACGCTGGGGCTGAACCTTATCAGTATTGACACCCGGCAGGGGCTGTACGTGCTGGCCTACCGCCCGCTGCGGCTCGACGTGAAAAAGCGCGCCTTGCGGGCCGAGCCGGAGCCGGTCATCTGCCGGGAGTTCACCGTCAACGGCAGCAAGCTGAGCATCCATCAATTTCTGGATGCCGACGACTATACGCTGCTGGACGAGTTCACGAAGCACGCCGAGACCGTCAAGGACCGCATCACCCGCAGCAACCCGCGGGTGCGGGTCGATGACCTGCCCTACCTCGTCGCCATCAGCCGCGACTGCCCCGTGGACTTGGAGCATGAGTACCGCGGCATCCTTGCTATGTTCGAGGACCCCTCCGGCGAGACGGCCACCGCCCCGCTGCGGGCCTTCTTCGGCGAGATGACCGCCAAGCCGCGCCGCCGCAAGTCCTACCCGCTGGCGCTGCTGAACAACAAGGTCAATCTGGACCAGCTGCTGGCCATCAACAACGCCATGCGCTACCCGCTGGCCTATGTGCAGGGCCCGCCGGGCACCGGCAAGACCAACACCATCGTCAACACGCTGACGACGGCGTTTTTCAACGAGCGCACAGTGCTTTTTTCCAGCTACAACAACCATCCCATCGACGGCGTTGTGGAAAAGCTGCAGGCCGTCACCTACCACGGCCAGACCGTACCGTTCCCGATCCTGCGCCTTGGCAACAACGAGAAAACCGCCGAGGCCCTGCGCACCATCGACCAGCTGTTTGAGCAGTGCAAAAAAATCCCCGTGCCGGAGCGGCTGCTGGACAAAAACCACGCGGACCGCACGGCCCGCGCCAAACAGCTGACCGCTCTGCTGGAACGGTATGAGCGCATCCTTGATTTGCGGGAGCGGCGGGAGACCATCCGGCGCCTGCTGGACGCCCGCGGCCAGATGAACTTCCAGTACGAGCTGCAGGCCGGGCAGCTGCCGCAGGTGGATCGTGAGCTGGCCGCCTACGGCAGCATCGACTCTGCCGACGCGCTGGCTCTGCTGGACCGCAACGAGGACGAGCTGCTGCGCTACCTCTACTACACCTCGGCCCGCTGCATCCGCCGGTTGGAGGAGCCGAAATACAACGATTTAATGAGCATCGTTCACAGCCCCGACACCGACAAGGAGCGGGTCACGCAGTTCAACAAGTACATCTCGGAGCCGGAGAACCTGAAAAAGCTGCTGCGCGTCTTTCCCATTGTGGCCACGACCTGCATCTCCGCCCACCGCCTGGGCGACCCGGAGCCGAGCTTTGACATGGTCATCATGGACGAGGCCAGCCAGTGCAGCACGGCCATGTCTCTTGTGCCCATCCTGCGCGGGGCGTCGCTGATGCTTGTGGGCGACCCGCAGCAGCTCTCGCCTGTCATTCTGCTGGACCCCGCCGACAACCGCACGCTGCGCCGCCGCTACGGTGTCACGCAGGAGTACGATTACATCGAAAACTCGATCTACAAATGCTTTCTGGCCTGCGACGCCGTCAGCGACGAGACGCTGTTGAGCTACCACTACCGGTGCAGCCCCAAGATCATCGAGTTCAACAATCGCAAATACTACAACCACAAGCTGCACATTGCCAGCCGCGAGACCGACCCCACGCCGCTCGTCTATGTGGACGTGCCCAACGACACCACCGACGAGAAAAACACCGCCCCGCAGGAGGTGCGCCGCATCGAGGCATACCTGACCGCGCACCCGGACAAGCAGGTGGGCATCATCACGCCGTTTGCGAAGCAGCGCGCCGCCATCGAGGCCATGCTGCGCGCGAAGCACTTTGAGAACGCCGCCTGCGGCACGGTGCACGCCTTTCAGGGTGACGAGAAGGACGTGGTCATCTTCTCCCTGGCGCTGACCGACCAGACCCGCCCGCGCACCTACGACTGGCTGAAAACGAACAAGGAGCTCATCAACGTGGCGACCTCCCGCGCGCGGGAGCAGCTGGTCATCCTCTCGAATCAGGCCGCGCTGGACCGCCTGCACGCCGACAGCACCGACGACGATATTTACGAGCTGGTGCAGTACGTGCGCAAAAACGGCCAGTCCGAGGTGACCGAGAAGCCCGCCGCCAGCCGTGCGCTGGGCATCAAGCCCTACAGCACCAAGACCGAGGATGCCTTTTTGGAAAATCTGAACCACGCACTGGACAACGCCTTCCTCGACGGCAGCCGCTGCACGGTCCGCAAGGAGGTACCCATCGCCCAGGTGTTTGAGGATAACCCCGGCTGCGCCGACCTGTTCTACACCGGGCGGTTCGACTTCGTCGTCTACCAGCGGGAGGGCCGCCGCCTGATGCCGATTTTAGCCATCGAACTGGATGGCCGCGAGCACCGCGACGACCCCGCCGTCCAGCGCCGTGACCGCAAGAAGGATCAGATCTGCCGCGAGCACGGCTTTGAGCTGATCCGCGTCGAAAACAGCTACGCGCGGCGGTATAATTATATCAAGAGTATTTTGATAAATTACTTCCGCAAGGTGTCGTAAGTGGACGCATTTTGTCCATCTATTTTGCTATACTGGTGTCAAGATTCAACCGGGAGGGGTTGCCATGAGCCACAGCTATATCCTAGGGTCATTCAACCTGCGGGATTTCAACTACGCCAACACCAGCACCGACGGCGAGAACGAGCATCTGAACCGGGATTTTGACCGCATTGCCAAAATCATCCTTGACGAAAAATTTGACGTCATCGCCTTGCAGGAGATCAACGCCGAGAGTGCGCTGCGCTACCTGACCGGGAGGCTGAACCTTGCCAAGAATCCTATGCGAGCCTACGCCTACGCCTTTGGGGCGGATATTCCCCACACGCCGGGCAGGAAAAACACCGAGTATTACGGCTTTATTTGGAACACCCAGCGCCTTGCCCTGGTGCAGCACGGCGAGAACCCGGGCTACTACCGCGGGTGGGCAGCTAAAAACCTGATACGCCCGCCCTATTTTGCCCGGTTCACCGCCCGGGGCAGGCTGGGCGGCGCGAACTTTGAGCTGCGCATCGTCAACACGCACCTCCTGTACGGCGACAATTCCACCGCCAATCTGGCCAACCGCGTGGCGGAATTTGACACCCTCGTCAAGGACGTGCTGCCCTTTATCTGCGACCTGCAAGCCCTGCCCGACGACGGCGCGCATATGCCGGCCTACACGTTCCTGATGGGGGACTACAATCTGGAATTGCAGCGCCCCGAGGCAATGGTCTACTGCGTACAGCGCGAGACCACCACGGCCACCTGCAAGCGGGACACCCGCACCTACCTGACCGTCCAGACGGAAAAGACAAGCCTGCGCCGCGCCGGTGACCAACAGACCCTTGCGGACTGCTACGCCAGTAATTACGACCACTTCACCTACGAGGACACCCTTGGCCGCAAGCTGACCATGACCCCGCAGCGGGTGGAGGCCCTGACAGCCTACTACCCGGAATGTGCCGCCCCCGCCGACAAGCTGGCACGCTACCGCGCGGGCATCTCCGACCATGTGCCCATCAAGCTGACCGTTACCTTTTGTGCCCCAAGGGAGGTAAACCATGTCTGAGGGAATTTTGCCCCGGGATATTACGCCCGAGCAGCTGAAAGCCGCCTACGCCCTGAACCTGTGTACTGTGTCGGTATCGCAGATCGTGGATTACAAGGACGTCTGTATTTTGGAGCAGGAATACAACGCCATCTTAAATAACCTGAATCTTGAGGTCATCCCCAAGGACGACGCCCTGCTGCGGACGCTGACCGAGATTTTAAACACCATCACCTTTTTCCGCATTCAAGAAATCCGCAAGGAACAGCTGGATAAGGAATACCAGCGCCGCTTGAAAAACGCGATCTGGTCGGCCATCCCCAGCCTGAACGTTGTGGTCAGCAACAATCCGGCGGTCATGGCGCTGTCGCTGGCGGCGCAGGTGGGTACGGCCTACATGAGCTACCGCCGCGAAAAGGCCAACGCCAAGGCCGACCATGAGCGTGCCGAGACCGAGCTGGAAATCACCGCCATTGAGCAGCTCAACGCCCTGCGGCGGGAGCTGTTCACCACGGCGTGGCGGCTGGCCGATGCCTACCATTTTCCCGACCGGCTGCGCCTGACGGAGAACCAGATCACCCAGTATGACCATATTTTGATGGACGCCGACCTCTACCGCCGCTACGCCCGGCTGGAAGCGATCGCGCAAAACTTTGCGGCCTACCCGCCGTTCTGGTACAACTTTGCCCACACGGCGCTCTGCATTGCGCTGGCTGACCCCAACCCCGCCACCCAGGCGCAGTACCGCGACAAGGCGCTGGCGCATTTTGAGCACCACCGCGCCATCAACCGGTTCAACCTCCTGCGGGAGGATCAGCTCACCGCCGCCTGCGACCTGGAATACGCCGACCTGCTTTTGCAGTCCGGCGTCCCGCCGCTGGAAACAGTCTATGCGCTGGTCAAGGACGCCGAGAGCAAGGCCGGCTGTGCGCTGGACGTTTTGCAGCTCTGCGCCGTGGCCTACCTGCGCATTGGCAAGCGGGGCGACGCCGCGCGGCTGCTGAAAATCCTCGTCAACGAGGATTTCAGCGCGGTCTCCAACGCCCGTCTGCTGAGCCGCCTGTATGTGCAGGACCGCCTGACCGCCGCTGGGGATGCCCGCACCGATGCCGCAGCGGCATACAACGTGCTGACCCACCGCGTCGATGCGCGGTATCTCTACCCGATGCCCCGGGATGGGCTTACCACCCCGCAGCAGCTGGATGCCGCCTACCTGCAAGTCCAGCGTGCGCTGCTGGCGCAGATGTACGCCGCCGCCCTTGAGGCATTCCGCGTGCAGCAGGCGATTGCCTTTGCCCGGGTTATCCCCACGCCGAAGGAGGGGCACGGTGACGCCTACTATACGCCGCGCTTCCGCGAGACCCGGCTGGGCGACGCCCGCCATGCACTGAAGAGCCGCGACCGGGGCGAGTACCTGGCCGACCTGCGCGCCTGCCAGTTCCGCAAGGGGTATTTGCAGGTGTTGAACGACACCGTGACCGGGCTGGACGAGCTGCCTCTTTTCAAAACGCTGGCCAAGCACGAGGCACTGATCGGCCTTATCCGCAGCCGCCTGCTGGAGGATCGGGACGTGCTGGCCGCGCTGCAAAGCAAGCTGGAGGACGGCAGCTTTGCCTACGCGGATTACCTCGAGCTTACCCAGACCCTCTCCGACCCGCCGTGCTCCCTCTACATGGGCTACACCACTGCCTTTTTTGAAAAGACGCAAAAGCACCTGCTGGCCGCGCTGGATACCGCCGCTGACCTGCGCAGTGTCGAAGCACTGCACGCCGATCTTGAAAGCTTCTGCACCCGCCACAGCCTGCCCGCGCCGGAAAGCGCTCTCTGCTCCCGCAACGAGCCGGGCGGCCTTGCGCCGATGCCCTACTTTACCTTGGCGCTGCTGGGCGCAGAGAACGCCAACGCCCGCAACATAGAGCAGCTTTTGCCGCCGATGCTGGACGCCGTAAAGTCGCTGCCCGATATCGTCAAGGACGCCCAGAAAGTGCGCGTCAGTCTGCGGGGCAGCGAGGCGTTCCAGGCCTACCTGCGCAAAATCGACGCCACGGCGCAGCAGCACGATACCGCCCTGGCTGTGCTGGACGACATTGCAACCGGCATCGGCAAAAGGGATGTTGACCTGCTGCTGACGACGGGCGGCGTGCAGCTGGTCATCAACGGCGCCGTCCACCCGCTGGCCAAATACACGATGGTACGCTACGATGCTGACGGCCGCAACGAAAAACTAATTCTGAAATATTACGAGGACAATATTTTGTTGGGGGCTCGCAATGTCTTTGGCATGGGCGACGCCGCCCCGCGCGAGGAAAGCTACACCAACAACGCCGTGCAGATGGAGTCGCTTGCCGAACTGCTCAAGCAGCTTGCCCACATCCAAGAAAACACCGCCGCAGACCCCATGTAGGGGCGCACCCGCGTGTGCGCCCGCGCCCATCCCGACCAAGGAGGAAGCCATGCCTGAAACCACCTTATCTGCCAAGCCCAGCCGCGAGGCATTGAAGCAACAGCTGCGCGACGAGGCACGCCGCCAGCTTACCCCCAACGAATTTGCCCAGTGTGAAAAGATTATCCATAACGCGGTTCTGGGCAGTACCGGCGTTGGCGTGGCCAAGCTTGCCGTCGGGCTGACCGCCGGGCTGGGCGGGCTGGCCGCCACGGCGCTTGCCCCCATGGCCGTCATGCCGCAAAAGCTGGCCGCGCTCTTTGGCTTTCAGCTGAAAAAGACGCAGGCTCTAACTTACTATAAGGACGCCTACTTGTCCTACGCCCATAACTGGGCGCTGGAAATACTGCCCGCTACGCGGGAGGTAGCGCTGTTTGCCAACCAGACTGCCTGCACCGAAATTGTCGGCTGGCAGCTGGCGCTGCAATTTGCCGGGATGCGCCAGCAGGCGCAGCAGCCGGACGTCCCCGCCGACCCGCCGCCGGAAGAACCGGCTAAAAGTATTGACCCGGACGATCTTGTCGCCCGCGCCGAGGAATTTTTCTCCGGCCGGAAAGACCCGGACAAGGACAGCGCCGCCTATGACGCCCTGTGCCGCGACTTTGCCCAGGCCGCCGACCAACTGCCCGCAAATCTGCGCGCTCTGTACGTCAAGCTATGCGACTTGGGAGTGTAATTTACCTTTAACAAAAACAAGTATCTCCTCCTTGCTTGCCGCTTCGTAGGGGCGGGGCTCTGCTCCGCCCGAGGCCGTTCGCCGTGTGAGCTGCCTTTCCGGAAAGACGCTGCTGCGTCAAGCTGGCGGGCGAACAATGTTCGCCCCTACTTGCTCTGCAAACGAAAAACGCCCTGCATCCGCGCGGATGCAGGGCGTTTGCTTTATTGCCAGTTAAAGGTGACCATCCCATACACGTAGATAAACGCGATCGCGCAGGGGACGAAATAGCGGAACACCGGCTTCATCCAGGGGCGGACCTTCAGGCCCCTGCCGGTATTGGCTTCGGCCACAAAATTGTCCCAGCCCCAGCCAAAGCGGTTGCAGCAGAACAGCGCCAGCACCAGCGACCCCAGCGGCAGCACATTGTTGCTGACGATGAAGTCCCAGAAGTCCAGCCACGCGCTGCCCGGCGCAAACGGCTGGAAGTGCAGCACGCTGTAGCCCAGCGCCGTCGTCAGGGCCAGCAGAAAGATGCCGACGCCGCAAACCACGCAGCCCTTCGGGCGGCTCCACCCGGTCAGCTCACGCACCATGGCAAGGATATTCTCGCAGACGCCCAGCACGGTGGACAGCGCCGCAAACACCATGAACAGGAAGAACAGCGCGCCCCACCAGCGGCCCCCGGCCATATTGCCGAACACCCCCGCCATCGTGTCAAACAGCAGACTGGGGCCTGCCGTGACCTCCAGCCCGTAGGTGAAGCACGCCGGGAAGATGACGATGCCCGCCAGCACGGCCACGAACGTATCGAGAAAAATGACCCGCAGTGACTCGCCCATGAGCGCGTGATCCTTGCCGATGTAGCTGCCGAAGATCGCCATGCCGCCCATGCCGACGGACAGCGAGAAAAACGCCTGGTTCATGGCCGCCACGATGACCCCGCCGTCAATGGCCGAGAAATCCGGCACAAGGTAGAACCGCAGCCCCTCCGCCGCACCGGCAAACGTCAGGCTGTGCACGGCCAGCACCAGCATCAGCACCAGCAGCGCGCTCATCATGTATTTGGTCACGCGCTCCAGCCCGCCCTGCAAATTAAAGCTCAGCAGCACAAACGCCGCTATAAGGACCACAAGCAGATAGGTCACGTTCAGCCCGGGGTCGGCGATCATCTGCGCAAAGCCGAAATCCGCGTTCTGCCCGGTCAGGAACTTGACAAAATAGTACAAGATCCAGCCCGTGACCACCGTGTAGAACGCCATGATGGCAATGTTGCCGATGAGGCTGACGACGCCGAATACGCCCCACTTATGGCCGGGCTTTTCCAGGCGCTGGTACATCGTAACGGGGCTGGCCTGGGCGGCGCGGCCCACGGCAAACTCCATGACCATGACGGGCAGGCCCAGCACCAGCAGGCAGAGGATGTAGAGCAGCATAAAGCTGCCGCCGCCATTCTGGCCGCACATCCAGGGGAATTTCCAGACGTTGCCGCAGCCGATGGCGCACCCCGCCGACAGCATGATAAAGCCCAGGCGGCTGCTCAGGCGTTCGCGTTCGTTCATAAATCAGTTTTCCCTTTCGGTAGTGATTTCCGCGCAGACAATTTCCGTGCGTCCCTGGGTGCGGAACTTGTAGCCCCAGGTGCCCGTGCCGCCGCTGACGATGGCATCGCAATGGTCTGCAATGTGCTTTCTGCCGTAGTTGCGCTCATTTTTGGCAACCATGCCCACCGCACCCGCAGGCCAGACCTGCCCGCCGTGGGTGTGGCCGCTCAAAATCAGGTCCGCCCCCGCCGCGGCGGCGTTCTTAAAGTCCCGCGGCTCATGGTCGAGCCAGACCGTGTAGTGGTCGTCGGGGCCGCCGGGCATAAGCTGCGCCGCCGTGAAGCGGCTGCCGTTCGTGTACAGATAATCCTTGCGGCCCACGACGCGCACACCGCAGGGCAGCAGGACGGACGTGTCCTCCAGGATGCGCACGCCCGCGGCGGCGAATCCGCGCTCCAGATCCGCGCGGCCAAAGCTCGGCTCCCGCCAGTGGTGGAACAGGTCGTGGTTGCCGAGGACGTAATACTTGCCCAGCGGCGCGTCCAGCTCGCCAAACAGCTTGCAGAAGGCGTCCAGCTCCTCCGGCTCGGTGAACTCGTCGAAAATATCGCCGGTCAGCACAAGCAGGTCTGGACGGCACGCCTCGATTTTTGCTTTCAGTTCAGGGATGCGGGTGTGATCCATCACCGCACAGGCGCGCGGGTGGACATCACTGACCTGCACGATGGTCAGCCTGCCGTTCGGCAGGTTTTTCCGCGTTGTCAGGCTGTATTTTGTCGTACAGAGCCGCAGCGCACGCTGCCGCCCCCACCACATGATAAGGCCCGTCAACAGCCACGGCGTTATGCCGTCCAGCCAGATAATATGCCAAACAGTCAGCGGTGTACCGCCGATGCGCCGCAGCGCCAGCCCGATGGCGGTACCGATGCAGTAGAATGTCACAAGATGTCCGGCAAACACGATGCCCAGCCCGAGCGGGTCGCGGCTGATATATGCCAGCACGCCCATCAGCACAAGCGGCAGTCCGTAATACAGCACCGGCCACCGGGCCACCAGCTGTAAGGGCGGCAGCTGCAAAAAGTTCAGGTACAGCAAAGCATCCAGCGCCACCTGCCCGAGGCGCGGAAGAACGAATTGGAAGAAAGGATGATACATGGTTGATGCCTTTGTTCGGTAAGAGTGCCTTCTCCCTTGGGGGGAAGGTGTCTGCGGCCCCGCCCGCAGACGGATGAGAGGCGGAGATACCGTGATTACCCATACAGGGGATAGTATGGCAAAGTTCGCCCCTCATCAGTCCGCTTCGCGGCCAGCTTCCCCCTCAGGGGAAGCCTTTTAACAAAAACACCCCCGCACCTCGCGGCACGGGGGCTGAAATTTAATTTTTACTGTTCCTTCGCCTTGATGGCCGCGTCAATCGCGCGGGCGGCCTCTTTACCGGCGCCCATGGCCAGAATGACCGTAGCGGCACCGGTGACGGCATCGCCGCCGGCGTAGACCATCGGGCGGCTCGTCAGGCCATCGGGGCCATTCGTGATCAGGCAGCCATGCTTGTCGGCGTCCAGACCCGGCGTGGTCGAGCGGATCAGCGGGTTGGGGCTGGTGCCCAATGCCATGATCATCGTATCAACGTTCAGAACGAACTCGCTGCCCTCCTTGACGATGGGGCGGCGGCGTCCGGACGCATCCGGCTCACCCAGTTCCATCTCAACGCAGGTCATACCCTTGACCCAGCCGTTCTCGTCGCCCAGCACCTCGGTGGGGTTCGTCAGCGTCTTAAAGACGATGCCCTCCTCCTCGGCGTGCTCGACCTCCTCTTTACGGGCAGGCAGCTCAGCCATGCCGCGGCGGTAGACGATGTAGACATTCTCGGCACCCAGACGCTTCGCGCAGCGGGCAGCGTCCATGGCGACATTGCCGCCGCCGACAACGGCAACGGACTTGCTCTTCATGATGGGCGTGCGGGAATCCTCCTTGTACGCCTTCATCAGGTTGACGCGGGTCAGGTACTCGTTGGCGGAGTAGACGCCGTTCAGGCTCTCGCCGGGGATGCCCATAAAGCCTGTCTCTTATACACATCTGACGC
>ERZ1026971.608-NODE-608-length-16848-cov-12.617936_pt1 | contig 16848 bp, 15 predicted proteins | sample MGYA00519294_ERZ1026971 | MGnify/ENA primary metagenome ERZ1026971 (study PRJEB26926, sample SAMN06164664) | human gut metagenome | biome: ENVO:00009003; feature: ENVO:2100002; material: ENVO:00002003 | host: Homo sapiens | place: USA | collected 2012 ... | reverse complement strand
AGCTGCCGCACCTCGCTCGCCGTATCGGCACTTAGAATTATGCGGTATTGCCTTAACATTTGCGTTTGCAATCTATTCTGCTTACCCCAAAATTGCAAAGCTCTGTGCACCCAGCACCAGCTCATCGCCCTTCACTTCGGCTTTGCCGATCACATGCAGCACGCGGGTACCGTCTTCCAGCTTCAGGGGCAGTTCTGCTTCCTCGCGGGCGGGGTTCACCGCGCAGATCAGCTTGCCGCGCTCCCAGGCAAACGGGCGGTAGCTGCCCTTTGCCTTGGGGGCAAACCGCACATGGAACGGCGCATCGGAATCCAGATCCCGGTGGCTGTGGCGGAAGTTCAGCACCCCCTGCACGGTATGCCACAGGCTGTCAGGGTCTGCCTGCTGGGCAGCCACGGTGGGGGCGTCCGCGGCATCGTCCACCGGCAGGTACAGCTTATCGGCTGCGGCGGTAGAAAATCCCTTGTTGGCGCTGTTATCCCACTGCATGGGGGTGCGGGAACCGGTGCGGAAATAGCCGCCCTCCTTGGTGGGCAACGGCAGATAGCGCATGCCGATCTCATCGCCATAATACACAAACGGTGCGCCGGGCAGGGTAAACAGCATGGCGTAAGCAATTTTCAGCTCATCCGGGGTCAAACCGGCGGAGGGGCGGATGGTATCATGGTTGCAGGTAATCAAGCAGTACAGGCCGTCCTTGCGGGTCGCCTTGTAGCTGGGCAGCCAGTCATCCAGGAACTTGTCAATACCCGTGCCGGAATCCGCACAGAAATACGCCTTGCCGATGTTATGCGGGTCAGAATCTATTGCGCCATCATAATTGCGCATCAGCCAGCTGTAGCCATTGCCCTGCCATTCCAGCATAAAGTCCATATCAAAGCCGTTTTTCAGGGACTGGCGCGGCTGGTTCCATTCGCTCAACAGAGCGGCTTCGGGGTATTCCTTGTCCAGCATAGCGGCAATATCGCGCCAGATGGCACAGGTATACTTTTTGTGGTGGGTATCATTCTTGACCAGGCTGGATGCCATATCCACACGGAAACCATCGCAGCCCATATCCAGCCAAAAGCGCATCACATCCTTCACGGCTTCCACCGTTGCGCGCGGGCCGGGGGCGTCGGTGGGCATTTGCCACTTTTCGCGGCACTTGCCGTAACCATAGTTCAAAGCAGGCTGGCACTTGAAGAAGTTCAAAATATAAGTACCGTTGCGGTCGGTCTCGCCGCCAATGAAGGGCATACCGTCACCGGCGCTAAAGCAGGAGTCCGTCCAGATATAGCGGTCGGAATACTCATTCTTTTCCGGTTTGCTGCTCTCCTTAAACCATGCGTGTTCCTCGCTGGTATGGCCGGGCACCAGGTCCAGCAGCACATGGATGCCCTTGGCATGAGCTGCTTCAAACAGTGCTTTGGCATCCGCGTTGGTGCCATAGCGGGGGGCAATCAGCTTATAATCGCGCACATCATACCCGGCGTCCTTGAACGGGGAATCAAAGCAGGGGTTGATCCAAAGGGCGTTGCACCCCAGCTCTTTGATGTAATCCAGCTTTTCGATAATCCCCTTCAGATCGCCGATGCCATCCCCGTTGGTATCATAAAAGCTTTGGGGGTAAATTTCGTAAAAAACTGCGTCTTTCAGCCATTGTTTCAAAACAATCCCTCCTATTATTTTCTGTCCCTCTGCGCGGAATCCGGCGCACCGTATGGTTCCCGCTGCACCGGGCAAAGTTCCACTTTTATCATACGGTTCCGCACGGCAGTTGTCAATCGCCTTTCACAAAAACAGACGCAGATATTTTTAATTTTCTGGTTCCGATGCACAATTTTGTCCGCTTATGGTGCATTCTGCTGCGTAACGCTGCTGTTCAGCATCCGGGCAAATTCGCGCGCAGCTGCGTTGGGAACACGGCCGCCATCCTGCACCAGCACAACATGACGGGTGGGGATTTCCTCTTTCAACTGGATGGTAAACACATCCCCCGCGGCCAGGGCATCCTTGGCAAAATTCTGCGGCACATACCCCAGCCCCAGCCCGCTTTTGACCAGCGGCACCACCTGGTCGGTGGTAGCGGCCTCAGTATCCGGCTGCAAAACAAGATTGTTGCTTAAGTAAAACTGGTTATAGAACGCATAGGTCATCGTCTCGCTGCCCAGGCAGATCAGAGGGTATTGCTGCAGTTCTTTCAGCGCCCAGCAGCGGCCCTGCAAAAATTCAAAGTTCCTGCCGGCAATCAGAATTTCCTGGAACGGCATCAGCAGGGTACGGCGCATCGTGGATTCCAACCGGGCCGGGGTGGTGATCACACAAAGATCCACCAGCCCGCGCCCCAGCGCACGGATGGCCTGCGGGGTGGAATGGTTGGCAATACGCAGCCGCACGCCGGGGTAACGCCGGTGGAATTCCCGCAGCTTATCCAGCAAAAACACATTCAAAGCGGTCTCGCTGGCGCTAATAGTCAGCGCACCGCTTTCCAGCGCGGTAATGCCCGCCAGCTCGCTTTCCCCCGCCTGCAGCTGCTCCTGGGCGATTTCCACGTGGGCAAACAGCACCTCGCCCTCCGGCGTCATCGTCACGCCGCGGGTGCTGCGCACCAGCAGCTTGCAGCCCAGCTGTTCTTCCAGCCGGTTCAGGGCGCGGGTCACATTGGGCTGGCTCATGCGCAGCACATTGGCCGCGCGGGTTATACTGTGATATTTGCAGACATAGTAAAATAAGCGGTAATATTCATAGTTTACATTCACAGTTTTTCCTCTTTTCCTGCGTTTTGCCATATCAAATACAAATATTTTGCATGCGAAACATATATTTTACAAATGTACTTTCCGACAGTATAATACAAACCGTTCCAGAAAACAAGGCATACCGGCAGGGTTCGTGCATACTCCCCCCAGGGTGTACCTGAAACGTCGAAAATTTAGGGCAATACCGCAGCCGCCGGAGCGGTGCTTAAGCCGTAAGGCGGGAATTGTGCGGTGCTGCCTTAGAATATTTCTACAAACGCGGCCGGATTCCGCGTTAAAAATCCTTGGAATCCACAAAGGATTCCTGCGGCTTTTTGCCTCGAATCCATCGCCATTTGCGAAATCTTCGTCATTTTCTTCGTTTTCAGCTACACCAGGTAAGCAAGCGACCCTGCCGGTATTGCCCAGGAAGGATGACACCATGCAGTATCAGGATATGACAAAAAAAGAAATGCAGCGGGAATACCACCGTCTGTGCCAGCGCTACCAGGAGTACGAACAGCAGGGCCTGCAGCTGGATCTTTCCCGCGGAAAACCTGCGCCGGAGCAGCTGGCACTTTCGCAGCGCATGCTGAGTGAACTGAACTCCCGCAGCGTGCTGGACAGTGAGGATGGCACCGACTGCCGCAATTACGGCGGGCTGGACGGCATTCCCGAAGCAAAAGCCCTGCTGGCCGGTATGATCGGCGCGCGGCCGGAGCAGGTCATGGTGGGCGGCAACAGCAGCCTGACCATGATGTTCGATATCCTCAGCCACGCCATGCTGGACGGCCTGCTGGGCGCAGAGCCGTGGGTGCAGGTCAAGGACCGCAAGTTCCTTTGCCCCGTGCCGGGTTATGACCGCCATTTTGCCATGACGGAGCATTTCGGCTTCCAGCTAATCCCCATCCCCATGCACAATGATGGCCCCGATATGGACATGATCGAAGACCTGGTCCAGCGGGATGCTTCCATCAAAGGCATCTGGTGCGTACCCAAGTACCAGAACCCCACCGGCATTGTGTTCAGCCCCATGGTGGTAGAACGCTTTGCCCACCTGCAACCCGCAGCGCCGGATTTCCGCATTTTCTGGGATAACGCCTACTGCGTGCATGACCTTTACCCCAACGCCCCGGCCGTCCTGCCAGACATCCTGTCCGCCTGCGCCAATGCCGGGCACCCGGATATGGTGTATGAGTTCTGCTCCACCAGCAAGGTTTCCTTCCCCGGTGCAGGCATCAGCGGCGTGGCGGCAAGTTCCGCCAACCTGATCGATCTGCGCAAAGTGTGGAAGTTTGCCACCATCGGCCCCGATAAGCTCAACCAGCTGCGCCAGGCACGTTTTTTCCGCAATGAAAGCGGCATTGAAGCCCATATGGCACGCCATGCCCGCCTGCTGCGCCCCAAGTTCGAGCAGGTCATCTCCATTTTCCGCGAGGAACTGGACGGCAGCGGCATTGCCAGCTGGACGGAACCCCGCGGCGGCTACTTCCTTTCCTTCGATACCATGCCGGGCTGCGCGGCCCGCACGGTGGAGCTTTGCCGCCGGGCCGGTGTCAAATTCACCCCCGCCGGTTCCACCTGGCCCTATGGCCGCGACCCGCAGGACAGCAACGTCCGTATTGCCCCCAGCTTTGCCAGCGCCGAGGAGATCGAACCTGCGGCCCGGCTGTTTACCATCTGCGTGCGGCTTGCCACACTGGAAAAGCTGGCGGCTACCCGCTTTGCATCCGAAACCGCCCTTGGCGCGGAGCGCATCGCCTGAATTTCCGCTCCTTGGCAGTTTTGCACAAACACCGTTCCTTTCCCTCACCATCAAAACCGCATAAAACTGCAAGATTTGTTTGAAATCAAGAACTTTTCCGTATTTTTTGTCATTAAATTCGGCAATTAGCTCAATTTTCAGTGCGCTTTATTGTGCATCATACACAGTATTTTTAATCTGTCAGAATTACGGAATATCCAAAAGGCAGAATGTGCGGCAAGGGACTTACAAATGGCGGGGAATGGTGGTATTATGGCGGCATAAAGAACGCAGCAAGGAGGGTGCGGAAACGGAACATCGCCGTTTCCCCCTTCTGTTTTTCTCCTTGGTGCGCTTTTTATCAGATAAATTCAAAACATAAAGCCAGCCCGGCACACAAGCTGCCTCGCTGGCCAGAGGAGGCGGAATAATGAACGAACTGACCGCCGCCTTAAAAGAGGAGCTTAACGTTGATACGGCGTTTACCCTTCCCATTTTTGGCGGCATCGACATCCCGGAATCCATCGCGGTAAGCTGGGGCATCATGGCGTTTTTGGTGATCGTTTCGATTTTGCTCACACGCAATCTCAAGGTCAATCATATCAGCAAGCGCCAGGCCATCCTGGAAACCGCTGTGGTAACCATGGATAACTTCTTCAAAGATCTGCTGGGCGAAGCCGGCAAACAGTATGTGCCGTACCTGATCACGGTTGCACTGTACATTGCCTGCTCCAACCTGATCGGCATCATTGGTCTCAAGCCCCCCACAAAGGACCTGAATGTTACCGCAGCGCTGGCTATTATGAGCATTGTGCTGATCGAATATTCCGGCATCCATGCAAAGGGCGGCAAGCGATTTGTACACAGCCTGGCGGAACCCATTGCCCTGATGACCCCCATGAACATTCTGGAAATCGCCATCCGGCCCACCAGCCTGTGCATGCGTTTGTTCGGCAACGTTCTGGGCGCATTTGTCATCATGGAACTCATCAAACTGGTGGTTCCGGTTTTTGTCCCCGCAATTTTCAGCCTGTATTTTGATTTGTTTGACGGTCTGATCCAAACCTATGTGTTTGTCTTCCTGACCTCCCTGTTCATGAAAGAAACGATGGAATGACCTGCGTTTTCTTTCCCACTTTTACATTATTATAAAAAGGAGTAATTTATTATGGCAAGTTTGGTAGCTTTGGGCGCTGGCATCGCAGCACTGACCGGCATTGGCGCCGGCATCGGCATTGGCATTGCAACCGGTAAGGCAGCGGAGGCCATCAGCCGCCAGCCGGAAGCTGAAAGCAAGATCAGCAAGAACCTGCTGCTGGGCGCCGCCCTGGCAGAAGGCACCGCCATTTTCGGCTTCGTTGTTGCCCTGCTCATCATCCTGTTCCTGGGCTGATAACGGAGGCATAAACGATGCTGACACTGAATTTGAATATTCTGTGGACGGTCGTCAACATTCTGGTTCTGTTTGTTCTGCTGCGCAAGTTTTTGTACCGTCCCGTTATGAACGTGATTGAGCAGCGCCAGAAGCAGATCGATGATGCGATCGCCGATGCAGAAGGCAAAAAGAACGACGCACAGGCTGTTTTGGCACAGGCGCAGGATAAACTGCAGAATGTGGATACCGAAGCTGCCCAGCGCCGCGAAGCCTACGAAAAGCAGGCTGAAAAAGAGAAAGAACAGCTTTTGCAGGACGCCCAGCGCCAGGCAGATGCGATTGTGGCCGAAGGCAAAGCCGCTGCCGAAGCAGAGCATGCCCGTCGCCTGCGCGATGCCAATGCTGAAACTTCCGCCCTGGCCCGCGATATGTGCGAAAAGCTGCTGGCGCGCAACCTGACGCAGCAGGACGATGCACGCCTGCTGGATGACCTGCTGCAGAAAGCGGGGGACAGCAATGGCAAGTGAATTCAGCCGCGAGTTTTTCTCCGCCAACCGCATTGTAAAGGCCGACCTGCACTGCGCCCGCCAGCCGCGGGAACAGGACCTTGATAAGATCAAGGCCGAGCTGAAATCCCTGTACGATGCAACCGAAGTCCTGCTGGATGTCAGCGTGGATGAAAGCCTGCTTTCCGGCTATGTATTGCAGGTGGGCGACCGTGTGTTTGATAACTCCGGCCGCCATGCCCTGGACCAGATGACCGGCGACAAGCCCGACCTGGCCACCCTGAAGACCCGCGTGGAGGACTACAAGCCCGCCGCCAACACCGCCGAGGGAGGCACGGTTGTGTCCGCTGCCGACGGCATTGTTACCGTTGAAGGCATGGACCGCGCCGTGTACGGCGAGATCGTCACCTTTGAAAACGGTGCCAAGGGCATGGTGGAAAGTGTTGAGCCTTCCCACCTGGGCATTATGCTGTTTGATGGTGCCGAATCCGTCGGCGTGGGCACCCTGGTGACCCGTACCGGCAAGCGCGCCGGTATCCCCGTCGGCGAAGCCTTCCTGGGCCGCGTCATCAACCCGCTGGGCGAGCCCATCGACGGCAAGGGTGCCATCGAAGCCGTTGGTTACAACCCCATCGAGAAGCAGGCCCCCGGCATTCTGGAGCGCCAGAGCGTGGACACCCCGCTGCACACCGGCATTCTGTCCATCGACTCGATGTTCCCCATCGGCCGTGGCCAGCGTGAGTTGATCATCGGCGACCGCCAGACCGGCAAGACCTCCATCGCCACCGATACCATCCTGAATCAGAAAGATACCGGCGTGCTCTGCATCTACGTTGCCATCGGGCAGAAGGCTTCCTCCATTGCCCGCGTGGCCGAGGACCTGAAAAAGCATGGCGCTATGGGCTACACCACCATTGTGGCCGCCACCGCCAGCGACAGCGCCCCCCTGCAGTACATTGCCCCGTATGCCGGCACCGCACTGGCCGAATATTTTATGGCCCAGGGCAAGAGCGTGCTGATCGTCTATGACGACCTTTCCAAGCACGCCGTAGCATACCGTGCCATTTCCCTGCTGCTGCGCCGCTCCCCCGGCCGTGAGGCTTACCCCGGCGACGTTTTCTACCTGCATTCCCGTCTGCTGGAACGTTCCTGCCGTATGCGGGACGACCTGGGCGGCGGTTCCATCACCGCACTGCCCATTGTTGAAACCCAGGCAGGCGATGTTTCCGCCTACATTCCCACCAACGTTATTTCCATCACCGATGGCCAGATCTTCCTGGAGACCGCACTGTTCAACGCAGGCAACCGCCCGGCTGTCAACGTTGGCTTGTCGGTTTCCCGTGTCGGCGGCGCTGCCCAGACCAAAGCCATGAAAAAGGCCAACGCCAACCTGCGTATCGAGCTGGCCCAGTACAAGGATATGGAATCCTTCTCGCAGTTCAGCTCTGACCTGGACGCTGAGACCCGCCGCCAGCTGGAACACGGCAAGGCTTTGATGGAACTGCTGAAACAGCCGCTGTACCAGCCCAAATCCGACGCCGAGCAGGTCGTTTTGCTGACCCTCGCCGCCCACGGCGTGCTCGACGAGATCAAAACCGGCGAGCTGCGCCAGAAAACCTCCGCATTTGTGCGTCAGTTCCGTACGGACCCGTCCGGCGTGATGGACGAGATCCAGGCTTCCGGTAAGCTCAGCCCCGAACAGGTGCAGACCATCCTGAACGCCTGGAACGCATTTGCGGGAGGCGATGCCCATGCCATCCACTAAGCTGCTCAAGGAGCGTATTGAGAGCATTCAGGACACCATGAAGATCACCAATGCCATGTACCTGATCTCCTCCTCCAAGCTGCGCAAGGCACGCAAAAATTACCAGGCGGTTTCGCCTTACTTTGAGCGCATGCAGATGACAATGACCCGCGTGCTGCCCCACCTGCCGGAAGAACCGGTTCACCCGTTCTTCCACACCCGCAACCCGGAATCTCCGCGCCGCGCCTATCTGGTGCTGACGGCAGACAAAGGCATGGCCGGTGCGTACAACCAGAACCTGCTCAAGTTTCTGAAATCGCACTGCGGCGATGACCCCAAGGCCCGCTTTTATGTGGTGGGCCAGACCGGCTACCGCGCCCTGCTGCACAAGGACCCCCGCCTGGTGGAAGATTTTCTGTACAGCGGCCAGGCCCCCACATTGCAGCGTGCGCGTGACATCACGGCGGACATGATCGATACGTTCAAGGCGGATGAGGTGGATGAGGTTTACCTCATCTACACCAAGATCCAGAACGCCCTGACCGCTGAACCGGTCATGCTGCAGCTGCTGCCGCTGGAACGCTCCCACTTTGCGCCGCTGCCGCCCGCACTGGGCGATCCCCATGGCGAGGTTGAGCTGTTCCCCGATGCGTGGTCGGTGTTCAAGCAGATGGCCCCCATCTACATGCACGGCATGATCTTCGGTGCCATGACTGAGAGCTATTGCGCCGAGCAGAGCGCCCGCATGACCGCCATGGATTCCGCCACCAAGAGCGCCACCGATATGATTCACGCGCTCCAGCTGGAGTATAACCGCACCCGCCAGGGTGCAATCACCCAGGAGATCACCGAGATCATCGGCGGTGCTTCTGCTGTGCAAACCAGCGACTATTAAACTTTTTGCACTGTATCCCCTATCGGGATACAATATTCAAACATTTATCTACTTCTGTAATTAAGGAAGAGGCTATCGTATGACACAGGGAACAATTATTCGTGTAGCAGGCCCCGTGGTGGACGTTCAGTTCACCGAGGGCAAGCTGCCTGCCCTGCAGGAAGCGCTGACAGTGACCGCTGAGGGCACCGAGCGCACGATGGAAGTAACGCAGCATGTGAACGAAACCACCGTTCGCTGCATTATGCTTTCTGCCAGCGAGGGTCTTGGCAAGGGGATGACCGTGAACGCACTGGGCCACGGCCTGACTGCCCCGGTGGGCGAAGCCACCCTGGGCCGCATGTTTGACCCCCTGGGCCGCCCCATTGACGGCAAAGGCCCCATGGCCGCAGACGTCCCCACCTGGCCCATCCATCGCAAGGCCCCCGGCTTTGAGGACCAGAAACCTGCAACCGAGATTCTGGAAACCGGCATCAAGGTCATTGACCTGCTGGCACCGTATGCCAAGGGCGGCAAGATCGGCCTGTTTGGCGGCGCCGGTGTTGGCAAAACCGTGCTGATCCAGGAACTGATCCACAACGTAGCCACCGAGCACGGCGGCTACTCCATCTTTACCGGCGTTGGCGAGCGTAGCCGTGAGGGCTGTGACCTTTGGGGCGAAATGAACGCCTCCGGCGTTCTGAACAAGACCGCCCTGATCTTCGGCCAGATGAACGAACCGCCGGGAGCCCGTATGCGCGTTGCCGAAACCGGCCTGACCATGGCAGAATACTTCCGCGAGGAAAGCCACAAGGACGTGCTGCTGTTTATTGACAACATCTTCCGTTTTGTGCAGGCCGGCTCCGAAGTTTCCGCCCTGATGGGCCGTATGCCCTCCGCCGTTGGTTACCAGCCCACGCTGGCCAACGAGCTGGGTGCCCTGCAGGAGCGTATCACTTCCACCCGTGATGGGTCCATCACCTCGGTTCAGGCCGTTTATGTGCCTGCCGACGACCTGACCGACCCCGCCCCGGCCACCACCTTTGCCCACCTGGATGCCACTACCGTTCTGTCCCGTAAGATCGTGGAACAGGGTATCTACCCCGCCGTGGATCCGCTGGATTCCACCAGCCGCATTCTGGAAGCAGACATTGTGGGCGAGGAGCACTATCGCGTGGCCCGCAAGGTACAGGCTACCTTGCAGCGCTACCAGGAACTGCAGGACATTATCGCCATCCTTGGCATGGACGAACTGGACGACAACGATAAGCTGACCGTTGCCCGCGCCCGCAAAATCCAGAAATTCCTGTCCCAGCCGTTCTTCGTTGCCGAGAACTTTACCGGCCTGCCGGGCAAATATGTGCCCCTGGCCGAAACTGTCAAGGGCTTTGCCGCCATCGTGGACGGTCAGGTCGATGATCTGCCCGAATGGGCGTTCTTCAACGTGGGCACGCTGGACGATGCTCGCAAGAAGGCTGCCGAAAAGGGCGGTGTGGCCTGATGGAAAAGTTCGTTCTGAACATCACGGCCAGCAGCGGCGAGTTTTTCCAGGGCGAGTGCGAAAGCCTGACCCTGCCCACCGCTGACGGCCAGTACGGCGTACAGGCCGGACACAGCCCGGTGCTGGTTGCCCTGGAAATGGGCATCATGCAGTTCACCGTGAACGGCGAAACCCGCAACGTACTGGTGGGCGATGGCATTGCCGAAGTGACCCCCGCTTACGTTGTGCTGCTGGTCGACAGCGCCGAGCGCCCGGAGGATATCGATAAGAACCGTGCCGAGGCCGCCCGCATCCGCGCCGAGGAACGCTTGCAGCACAAGCAGAGCATGCACGAGTATTACCAGAGCAAGATTGCCCTGAACCGTGCCATGCAGCGCCTGCAGGCTACTGCAAAATACAACCGCTGATTACCTTCCAACAAAGTTGCCACCCGTTCTGTGCAGGGGATCCCTGCGTAGAGCGGGTGGCTTTGTTTTATCCTGTATCTGCTTTTCGTCTTAATTTGTCTTACTTGTTATAGTAATTTTATGTCAAAATTAAGATTCAGTCTTTTTCTTGTTGACAAAGCAGCCCAAACTGTGTACAATCAGCAGTAAGGGAATGTCTTTCCCCCTCCCGGCCCATACTATGGTGTAGATACGCCATAACCATGTCCGGCAAACAGCAGCGGAACACGCTGCTTTACAGTCATAATTAAAGGAGGGAACCTTTTTATGGTTACCAAAATCAGCAATAATAATCTTTCCCAGGCCAAAGCACAGGGCGTGGCCGTTCTGGATTTTTCTGCAACCTGGTGCGGTCCCTGCCAGATGCTTGCCCCGGTCCTGCATGAACTTGCCGATGAAGTTGGCAGCAAAGCCGCATTTTACGGCATTGATGTGGACGAAAACCGCCAGCTTGCCACCGAATACGGCATTTCCAGCATCCCCTGCCTGGTCGTACTGAAAAACGGCCAGGAATCCGCCCGCAGCGTCGGTTTCCTGCCCAAGCAGGCTTTGCAGGATATGTTGGATAAGTATATTTGAGGAGATACGCACGGCCTAAAAAGGAGCAGTTCCCCTTCAGCGCAGCGGGCGCACATTGTGCGCCCCTACGGGTGGGGGTGCACCATAAATATTGCCGCACATTATAAAATGCGCTGTAGGGAACGGTCTTGACCGTTCCGAAAGCATGAGGAGAATGCCATTCTTACTTTTGCTGCTACCTACAACACGATTTGGCTTCCCTTGAGGGAAGCTGTCCGCGCTGCGGACTGAAGGGTGGTTCCTTAAGCAGGGCCCAAATATTTACATTGTCCGCCACCCCGGCGGCCAGAGGGCTCTGTGTCCGCAGATGCATTTCGGAGGCCTCGCCCTACCGTGTAATTACCAACAAATGCTCAGTAAATTTTACGCCCGTCCGGGGCGTTGGAGACGCCGCCCCCTACAAGCGTTTATTGCTTCGTTGCAAATTTCCAATGCTCAACGTTGCAATGTTCCCGGCGGGGTCGGGTGACCCCGCCCTACCGGTTATTTTATGTCCGCAATGCATAATAAATTGCGCTGTAGGGAACGGTCTTGACCGTTCTGGCACCACAAAACATCTGCTCAAACCAACCTCGCCGCTCCCTTTCCCCACCTCCAATTCCTAACTCCTAACTAAAAAACGCCATGCTTTCTTCGGAAAGCATGGCGTTTTTCTTATTTCACTTTTTCCTCAATTGCGCAGGCATCATAGGGTTTCAGCTCCATGCTGCCCAAAACGTTTTTGCCGCTCAACAGGTCTGCACCGGATTCCACCTGCACCTTAACTGCGCTCTGGGTGGTGTTGATGTAGAAATGGTAGCGCGCGTTCTCGCTTTCGCGGCAGTGGTATTCCACACCCTGCGGCAGGTCACGCAGGTGCACCTTGGCATCGGCCAAAGCTGCACGCAGCACAGCGGCGTTGCCGGCATCATCCAGGCGCGCACCGATGTAATAAGCGTGCCCCTTGCCGAACACATGGTGGGTCACAGCCGCATGGCCGGAATAGAAATCCTGTCCATACACAGCCACCACCTCGGTACCCTCGGCAGGCTGCAACAGTTCGCAGTAATCCTTGATGCTGCTCTGCTGACTGCTCTTGACCCAGATGGCACGGTTGCCCTCGCCGGGGTACAGGGTGTCCAGTTCGCTTGCGGTCACACCAAACACTTCGCGCAGGCCGTCACCGGGGAACCCGCCCAGCCAACACAGGGTGCTTTCATCCACATAGCCCAGCAGATAGGTGGCCACAACGGTGCCGCCGTTTTCCACATATTCGCGGATCTTTTGTGCAAAACCAGGCTTGGTCATAAACAGCATGGGCAGCACCACCAGCTTATAGCGGTTCAGGTCTGCATCCACGCCCACAACGTCGGTTTCCACACCGCAGTGGTTCAGCTGGGCGTACAGCTGGCAGCAGGTTTCGCGCAGATTCTTCTGCTTGATCTGCATGCCCCAGGCGTCATCCAGCGCCCAGCGGTTGTCCCAGTCAAAGATCATGGCCGCGTCCGCTTTGGGCAGGCTGCCGCACACCGGGGTCAGGGCGGCCAGGGCTTCGTTGGTGGCGGTCACTTCGTTGAACACGCGGGTATCATCGCGGCCATCGTGGTCCACAACCGCGCCGTGGAACTGCTCAGAGCCGCCGCGGCCCTTGCGCCACTGGAAGTACTGCACGCCGTCCGCACCACAGGCCACTGTCTGGATAGCGCTCATCCGGTTCACGCCGGGGCGCTTGAGCTTATTATACTCGTGCCAGTTCACCAGGCTGGGGGTGCTTTCCATCAGCAGGAACGGCTTGTACGGCTTGCAGCCGCGGATCAGCGCATGATCAAACGCCGTCATGCCCGCCGTCACGGTGGTGCTGCGGTCGGGGCGCCCCCAATGGGGGTAACTGTCCCAGCAGACAAAATCCAGCTCTCTTTGCAGCTTGTGGTAGTCCAATCCGGGGAAGTACTCCATCAGGTTCGTGGTAATGGGCACATTGGGGGTCCGCTTGCGCAGGATCGCCGTTTCGCTGTGTACATAGTCCATCATGTTCCAGGTGGTAAAGCGCCGCCAGTCCAGCTTCAGGCCGTTCAGGCTCTGCTCCCCGTTATCAAACGGCGGCTCCACCTCGTCAAAGCTGTCGTAGTGGTGGCTCCAGAAGCTAGTCCACCAGGCATGGTTCAGGGCATCAATGGTATGATACTTTTCTTTCAGCCAGCCGCGGAAGCGCTCTTGGCACAGCGGGCAGTAGCATTCGCCGCCCAGCTCATTGGAAATGTGCCACAAGATCAGGCCGGGGTGGTCGCCCACAGCGTCGATCAGGTGGTTCAGCAGCTCCTCTACCTTCTGGCGGTAGATGGGGCTGGTCAGGCAGTGGTTGTGGCGCATGCCCTGGTGGTCCCGCACACCGTTGGACTGCACGCGCAGCACTTCGGGGTATTTGCGTGCCAGCCAGTTGGGCTTTGCACCAGTGGGCGTTGCCAGCTCGGTATAAATGCCCTGGTCATACAGTCGATCCATGATCTCGCGCAGCCAGGTAAAGTTATATTCCCCCTCGCGCGGCTCATATGCTGCCCAGGCAAACACACCCAGTGTAACGCTGTTCATTCCGGCCTTTTTCATCATGCGGATGTCCGCTTCAAGAATATCCGGGCGGTCCAGCCATTGATCCGGGTTATAATCGCCGCCGCACAGCATCACAGGGGCTTTGGTGATAAAGTTCATAGTGGATTCCCTTTCCTCTACACTGTAAAGCATAAAACAAAAATTAGGAATCGGAAACCCGAAAGACGGAACTGGCGGTCTGTACCGAAATTCCTCATTCCTGATTTCCAATTCCTAATTATAGTAGATTCTGCAGCTATTGTGTCATGTGCCGTTGATGCAAAGGTTTAGCCCTTTGCTGCACCGGAGGTAATGCCCTCAACATAGAACTTCTGCATGATGACAAACAGGATGGAGATGGGGACAGCCACCAAAACACCGCCTGCGCAGAAACGGGAGAAGTAGCTGTTAATCAAAGCCTTTTGCAGCATGTTGTACAGGCCGATTGCCACCGTCCAGTCCGACGAAATGCCGGAGTTCAGGATCATCTTTGCCACAACAAAGTCGGTCCACGGCGTCAGGAAGGAGCTGATAATGGTGTACACCAGGATCGGGCGGGACATCGGGATGACGATCTGGAAGAAGATGCGCGCTTCCGAAGCGCCGTCCAGCTTGGCGGCCTCACGCAGTGCCACAGGCACCGTATCAAAAAAGCCCTTACAGATCAGGTAGCCCAGGCCGGAAGAGCCCGCGTATACCATGATCAGACCGGCGTAAGAGTTGGTCAGGTTCATGTACTTCAAAACAAAGTACACAGCGATCATGGCCAGAACGCCGGGGAAAAGGTTGACGGTAACGGACAAGTTCTGCAGCAGCTTGCGGCCCTTGAAGCGGCAGCAGCTTATGGCGTAAGCCACCATCAACACAAAGCAGGTGGAGATCACACAGTTAAAGCATGCCACAACTAGGGTGTTCATGAACCAGCTCGGGAACTGTGCAACAGAGTCCGGCTGTGTCATAATGCTGACGTAGTTCCACATGGTAAAGCTTTCCGGCACAAAGCGGGTAAAGTTGATGCCCTTATCGGTGGAGAACGAGGTCAGCAGCAGCCAGGCGATGGGTACCAGCCAGATAAAAGCCAGCAGCGCCAGCACCAGATGGCGGATGACGGAGAAGATGCCTTTTTTCACTTTGCCCTGCTTGAGCTGCTTTTGCACAGCGGCAGAGGGTACAGCAGTGGTACTCAAGAGAACGTCGCCTCCTTCTTATTGATAAAGTGGAAGCATACAACCGTAAACACGGCGCACACAATGAACACCATAATGCCCAGCACGGCAGCCATCTTGTAGTTGTAGTAATCCTGCGTCAAGCGGAACAGCCAGGTAACCAGCAGGTCAACTTCCTTTGCGTTGGACTGTGCAAGGGCCTGATTCTGGGTTACAAACACGCCCTGCGTGAGCAGGTAAATGACGTTGAAGTTGTTGACGTTCTTGACGAAATCCGTTACCAGAGAGGGACCCTGCACACTGAGCAGGTAGGGCAGCTTGATGCGGAAGAACATCTGCACCGGGTTGGCGCCGTCAATGCGGGCGGCCTCGATCATGTCAGCGGGAATGTTCATCAGCACGCCGGTAGCGATCAGCATCTGGTACGGCACGCCGATCCAGATATTGATCATGATGATGGTAAACATGGCCCAGCCCGGCTGGGTCAGGAACGGAATGTAAGAAAGGCCCTTATCCAGCAGGCCGATGTTATGCAGGAAGTCGGTAACGCCTGCATTGGCCATCATGGTATTGAAAATACCGTTGTTGGAGAAGAAGTTGCGCACCAGCAGCAGCGTAACGAACTGCGGCACCGCAATGGTCACCATGAACAGGGTACGCCAGAACTTGGGGAACTTGGTCTTTTTGTCGTTGATGAACATTGCCATCAAAATGCCGCCAAAGAAGTTGGTAAAGGTGGCAAAGAATGCCCAAACCAACGTCCAGGTTAAAACCTTGGCAAAGGAATAACTAAACGTGGAGGTCATTCCGCCGCCGCCAAACAGGGTAAAGAAGTTGTTCAGCCCAACCCAGGTAAACAGTTCATTGGGCGGCATGTGCTGCTGGTCATAGTTGGTGAACGCAACGGCGATCAGGATGAACAGCGGCACAATGGTGAACACCACAACGCCCAGAACCGGCAGGGTGAGCAGGGTCACATAGAACTTTTCGTTCAGGTAAACGTTGATGTCCTGCACAAAGTTGTTGGTCTTTTTGCCAGCTTCACGGATCTTCTGCAGCTGATAGTTGGAAGATACCACCATCATGGCCGCCGCGATCAGTGCCGCGATCACGATAAAGGAGATCATGCTCATCAGCAGGATCTCAAACGAATTATCGTAATCGTTTACAACGTTTTTCATCGTGGCAACATCGAACACCATTTCCATTTTTACGGTGCCAAGGGTGCCGAACTTTGCCAGGTTGGGTACGCCAAAGAATGCCAGGAAATACAACGCAAAGCCCTGTACAAATGTGACCAGAAGTGCCTTCATCAGCTGGCCGTGGCCAATGTAGCCCAGACCCCATACAAAGAAGGATAGTTTGGTAAAGATATCGCCGTGCACAAAGTCATGACCAAATTTCTGCAAAAAATTGGGTTCCTTTGGTTCCGTGTGCAGGGCCGCAGCAGCGGATTTTGCCACAGGAATCTCTCCTTTCCAACGCGGTTACGCCAAGCGGCCCACACGTGCCCGGCAACCGTTCCGGACCGTTTGTGGGCCGTTGTTTTAGTGTATCAATGCAGCTTTTTTCGTTTTAAGGCAATACCGCATAATTCTAAGTGCCGATACGGCGAGCGAGGTGCGGCA
>ERZ1026971.597-NODE-597-length-17051-cov-7.160626_pt1 | contig 17051 bp, 9 predicted proteins | sample MGYA00519294_ERZ1026971 | MGnify/ENA primary metagenome ERZ1026971 (study PRJEB26926, sample SAMN06164664) | human gut metagenome | biome: ENVO:00009003; feature: ENVO:2100002; material: ENVO:00002003 | host: Homo sapiens | place: USA | collected 2012 ... | reverse complement strand
ACTTTTAATAATGTCCCCCTGCGGGGGAGATATACTTTTGCGCTTAGCAGCGCACAATCTTGAGCATGTTGTCCACCGTTGGATTCACAAGACCGGCTCTTACTTCTTCCGCACGTTCCGAAAAGGCACTGACCATTTCCTGCTGTTCTTCACTTGGTTTTAAGACTTCATTGATAAACTCTGCTTCCGGTACAGGAAGATTCAGCATATCCGATGTCTGAATATCCGCAGCTTCCTTAAAAATGGAGATCAGCTCTGGAAGATTAAAAAAACGGGCAAACCGTGTTTTCGCACGATAGCCCGTTCCTTCCGGTGATAATTCGATTGCGGTTACTGTCTCCCCGAACGTTGCCGCCCAGGAATCAAAGTGTCCCATACCCATACGCATGAGTGTGTCATACTGGAGATAACGCATGATAGTGTAAAGCTCTGTCATACTGTTCGATACGGGAGTACCTGTAGCAAAGGTGATTCCTCTGCCGCCGGTCAGTTCATCCATGTACCGACATTTCATAAACATATCCGAACTTTTCTGTGCATCCGTCTGTGAGATACCCGCCACGTTCCGCATTTTTGTATACAAAAAAAGGTTCTTAAAACTATGGCTTTCATCCACAAACAGCCGATCTACCCCCAACTGCTCAAAGGTTACTACATCATCCTTTCTGGTCTGGTCATTGAGTTTCTTCATCCTCGCCTGCAGACTCTTCTTTGTTTTTTCCAACTGCTTGATGGTATAATTCTGCCCTGCCTGATGTGCCGCTTCTTCAATGGAAAACGTAATATCTGCGATCTGATCTTCCAGCATGGCAATCTGCCGTTCTCTTGAAAGAGGGATTTTCTCAAACTGCGTATGGCCGATGATCACGGCATCATAATCCCCTGTCGCAATACGGGAACAGAACCGTTTTCGGTTTGCCGGCTCAAAGTCTTTCTTCGTTGCCACCAGGATATTTGCTCCCGGATAGAGACGTAGGAAATCACTGCCCCACTGCTCGGTCAGATGGTTTGGCACAACATAAAGATTCTTCTGTGAGAGTCCCAGCCGTTTTGATTCCATACCGGCTGCGATCATCTGGAACGTCTTTCCTGCTCCTACGCAATGAGCCAGTAACGTATTATTTCCATACAGCACATGAGCCACTGCGTTTTTCTGATGCGGCATCAAGGTGATCTCCGGGTTCATGCCGACAAACTGAATATGGCTTCCATCATATTCCCGTGGACGGATGCTGTTAAATCGTTCATTATAGATCTTACAGAGATCTTCCCGTCGGTGCAGGTCTTTAAATATCCACTCCTTAAATTCCTCTTTGATCAGCTCCTGCTTCTGCTGTGCCAGCATCGTTTCCTTCCGATTTAATTCCCGGTGTTCCCCATCGGCATCCTGTACCGTGTCATAAATCTTGGTATCTCTAAGGTTTAAGGCATCTTCCAAAAGGCGGTAGGCATTGGCTCTCTGTGTTCCATATGTGGAAGTAACAAGGGCATTTCCGTAGCTGTCCACATTCTTTCCCATAACATTCCATTGTCCGGTCACTTCGGCATACTGGACTTTGACCTTGCTCCCTACATAATATCTTGGTGTATGGAATGTCTCTGCCATAAACCGTGTAATGTAATCCTCGGAGATCCAGGTTGCCCCAAGTCTTGCCTCAATCTCTGATGCATCCAGATCTTTTGGCTGTACCTGCTCCAAATACTGCACGTTCACCTGATATTCCGGGTGATCTTCTGCAAACTGTTTTGCGATCTGCAGTTTCTCCCTCACATTTCCAGAAAGATATTCATCCGACGGCTCCCATTTTTCACTGATCGGATTCTTAAAGATCACCCCTGCCAGTTCTTCGGTAAGCTCTGCTTCTGTTTTCCCGGAAAGCTGTGCCATATAGGAAAGTTCAACACCTGCCCTCTCACCAATGGAAACAGCAAGGGCTTCACTGGCAGTATCCACAGAAGTCACCGTTTCTGCCCGGCGGATCGTCCTTTTGGTAAAAATATCCGCTTTCCGTTTCAGTTCTCCCTTATCATCCAGAAATTCCAGAGAAGTCAAAAGACAATAGCTGCTGTCCTGACTAAATGCCCGCTTATTGGCATTGCTGCTGATAAGACCATATTTTGCTGTAAAGGTATCGTATTCTTCATTGAGTTTTCCCTGCAGCTTTGTGATCTGTTCATCGCTTCCCTCTTCCATCTGGCACTGGATCAGTTCATTCGTAACATCACGGATCTTCACCATCCCTTTGACACGTTCCGCTGTCATTGCCGGAAGCTCCATGCGGTTCATCACAGAGTTTTCCCGGTAATAAACTTCATCATCTACCACAGTAAAACTAAAATTCTTTACCTCCGGGTCTGCCGGGATAGAGACAACATCCTCCTCCAGCTCTGTATCCGAAAGTTCCAGTTCCGTGATCGTACCATGGATATTCTGGACAGCTTCTTTTAATTGTTCTTCTAAGGTAATTCCTTCTTTTGGTTTTACGGTCACTTCCTGCTTTCCATACTGGGTACTTTCTGTAGTAAACTCACCAAGCACCATTTCCGGATGCTCTGCAAAATAAGCATTGACTGAATAGCCTTCCGGTGTTTCCTTTAAATTTAACCATTCCGGTTCCTCAATGGATGCCCTGTCCCTTTTCTGGAAAAACAGAATATCAGAAACAACGCTGGTATTGGCATTTCTCTGGAACGCATTATTCGGTAATCGGATGGCTCCAAGCAGTTCTGCCCGGTTTGCGATATACTGTCTCACTGCCGGGTTCTGCTTATCCATCGTTCCACTGGAAGTTACCACTGCAACTACACCGCCCGGACGGACCAGATCAAGGGATTTTGCAATAAAATAATCATGGATCATAAAATGATGCCGGTCATATCTGCGGTCACTGACCTGATACGCCCCAAATGGAACATTGCCTATCACACAGTCAAAAAAGCTGTCCGGATAACTGGTTTCCTCAAATCCCTGTACTGCAATCTTGTTTTTCTGGTAAAGCTGTTTTGCGATTCTTCCCGAAACCGGGTCGAGTTCCACACCGTACATATTGGCTTTGCCCATACTCTCCGGGATCAGTCCCATAAAGTTACCGACTCCACACGATGGTTCCAGGATATTTCCCTGTTTCAGTCCCATATTTTCCAGTGCTTCATACATGCTTCGGATCACGGTCGGTGATGTATAAAAAGCATTTAAGGTCGATGCTCTTGCTGCACTGTATTCTTCCGGTGATAAGGTATTCTTTAACTCCAGATACTCATTTGTCCAATTACTGTTATTCTCTTCAAATGCCTGCGGGATGCCACCCCAGCCAACATAACGGGATAAAATTTCCTGTTCTTCGGGTGTTGCCAGACGTTCTTCCTGCTCCAGAGTCTGCAATAAATGGATGGCTTCCATATTTGCTTTATACTTTGCTTTCGGACCACCTGCTCCAAGGTCATTATCCTGAATCCGAAAGTTATGCGGTTCTGTTACAATCTCTTCTACTTCCGGTTTTAAATATGGTTGAAATTCTCCCTCATATCCAAACAGTTCATTTTCTCCGGGAATATAATTGTGTCCGGTTTCCAGACACCGGAACACATCGGCAGTTGGTGCATTGCTGACTGCATAAAAATCATCATAAGAATACTTTGGGAAATCTTCTGTATGGTAGGTCGATAAATGCAGTTCTGTATTGGAACGGGTCTGTGCAACCAGATCTTTTCCTTCTATTCCTTCCGGCAATACCCCTACTGCTTCAAAATGATACCCCTGATACTCAAAAACACCTTCATCCCAGGACTCCGTTATCTCTTCTTCTGATTCCTTTTGTTCCTGTCCCTCAGAAGTTTCTGTTATTTCCTGTTCCTGATTTTCCGGAATATATTCTTTGGCAGTAACCTCTTCCTCTTCTATTTCCTCCACATCTGACATATCTACTACGGTCGGTTCTGTCACCGCCTTCGTATCCAAGAAATCAAACATGGTCATCTGGTGCCCGGATGGTTCCGCAAAAGACGGTTCTGCTTCCAGTGTCGGGAAAATCGTATAGGTTCCTTCTGCATACTGGTGAAGTTCTGAAAGAAGTTCTGTTTTCTGCTGGTAGTTTGTCCCATATGCCTCAAAATCTAATGGCAGAACTGCCAATGCTGCATCCATCTTCTGTAACAGTTCTTCTGTCTGCTCTGGATTCTCTAATACTGCGACCATTTCTTTTCCTGGTTTTTCCCAGAAGAAGTCATCTGTAAAGGGTCTGTCTATCTCTTCCGGAAGACGGTCATAAAAGCGGAGTACCTTATTCGCCATCTGCTCACGTTCATATTCCGGCATACGAGCATAATCTTCTGCCTGCAGGAACTGGTCATTCTTTATCAGATAAGCTACTCTATTTGCAACTTTATTCCAAGATAATAAAACTGATGTATATGGATTTCCATAAGCACCTCTTGCAAGAAACAATCCTTTTCCATCATAATTTGCGTGTGAATCATCGGCACCAGACAGTGCATGACTGCTTCCACCGATCCCATACTGTTCCTTGATAAAACCTGTCCTCGATCTTTCATCCTCATGCAGCAGATAAAAGGAATATGTCCTGAGTCTGCCTTCGGAATACGCCCCACCTCTGACAAGAAATGCGTCGATCTCGTCTTGTGTAATGAACATCTGCTGTTCTTTCCATGCAAATCCCTCTCTTGCCTGGTATGGGATCACTTCATCTGCAAACTTCTGGAACTGTCTGGAGATATTGACCGGATTATAATGATGGAAACGCATAAGAGAGTTGTCCGTCTCATAGGCTTCTGCCAGTGCTTCCAGTCTTTCATTCAAATCCGAAAGCCACCCTGGATCTTGCAGTTTTTCAGTAAGATAATCCGTGATTTCCGGATAAATACTACGAAGATGCGGCAGATCTGCTTCATCAAAGACAATCTCTGCCACACCTTCTGCCATATCCCCTTTCATATAAGCAAGTGCCTGTGCGTGTTCCTTCAATGCGTTGTCCCTTGCCACATCCAATACCGACTGCGGGGCATATTCTCCCTGATTTAAAAGCTGATGGATACGTCTGCTGACATCTTTCCAGGATAAAAAGGCTTTATCCAGAATCTGGTCTGCCACCGTATGCCCGACTGCGATCTGCATCCCAGTTTCATCAAACCAGACGGAATACTCCCTTCCATCCATCTGAAAACCTTTGCCGCCTTTTCTATACTCACGCTTTACAAACTCCGTGTATTCTCCCGGTGACTGTTCACTCATAAAGTTATAGATGATACGCAGCTGGCTTCCTGTCCGGTTTCCTCCCGTCCGTAAAATATCATCCACAACACTTTCCGGAATAGGAATCTCCCCGGCATAAAAAGCAGCTACTCTTTCACCAATCTGCCTTTTCTGTTCATTTGCTGTAGGATATTCGGGCAAAGATAAAGCAGAGGCAATTTCTTCCTCTGCTTTGCTCAGTCCATCTTCTCTTGTATCTTCAACTAGCTGTATACCAATTCCGTCAAGATGCTCTCTTCCGCTGTTGCCATCAGTGCGTTCATATGTGCTGTCCAGGCCATCGGGTCTGCTTCCTTGTCCGGTGCCGGATGGTTCTTCAGCAGTTTCTCCATCTGGCTGTCCATCCTCTCCTGTGCTGCCTTCTCGATCTCTGCCAGATGGCTGTTCAGCTTTCCTGTCAGGAACAGGCTCTGATACAGGCTGTTCTTGTGTTCCTTCAGGAATGTCCTCCGAAGCATCCCGTATTTCCCTATTGTCACTTCTTCCTCCTCTACGGTCAGGTTCGGAAACAGGTAATCCCCCTTGCGATGATATGTCAGTTCCATAGTCGGTTCCTCCTTCATTCTCGATATTTTCTTCTTTGTTGTTTTCTACGCCCTTATTTTCACGCATTAACGTGTTAAAGTTATTATAATTCCTTTCATTGGAAATTTCAACCTCTTTTCTGGCTTCTTCCAGAGAAATTTTATGTACCGTCCTTCCAATGTCAATCAGAACACTCTCACTGATCTGGCTTGCTGCATTTCCAAGAAAGGTCAGTACAGACAGCCGGTTATAATCGGTAATATGCATAAAATCCTCTTCTTCCAGAAGCTCCATCGGTTCCAGACCACACCGTCTGCAAAGCATGTAATATACACTGTCCGTTGCAAGCTGGCGGAAATCACTGCGGACCGTAACTTCATCCAGATCTTCCAGATACGTTCCTTCCGCTGCATATTCCAAGCCGTCCAGATATTCTTCCAGACTGTCTGCGACCATTTCCCTTGCAACCGCCATCAACGCATCCGATAAAGTCCCTGTATCTTTTTCTTCCAGACCATACGCTTCTGCCAGATGGGTAAGAATCTCTTCCTGCTGATGTTCCTGCATCTGCCACAGGTAAGGGCTTCTTCCGCCTGCCACCATGTGCGTATCTGAAATATCAAACACATACCGGAGTCTGGTATTATGACCATTCTCGTCAAGCAGGGCGATTCCCCTAGCTCCCCGGTTTACCCAGCGGAACATCTTCTCATTCCACAGTTCCAGGGACGCACAGGCGGTTGCCTGTGGATGCTGTGCGTGGATCAGTAACTGGTCTGTAAAAGGATACCGGTATAGTCTCGCTGCGGTATCCATATAACCCATCCAGTCCCTTGGCGAACTGCTCACCGATGTCGCATGTTCCTGTGCCAGTTCCCGGATGTCCTGTAATTTCGACATACTGCCTACCTCCTTGCCTTATTTCTTCTTTGGAAATTCCAGATGGAACCTTGGCTTTCCGTCCTCCAGTGTCAGTAAAAGGTCTGCGTCAAACTTTATATCTTTTTTTCTGGAATACAGCCCTTTTACATGGGTGCAGGCTTTATCAAGAAGCTCCACTGCCATCTTTTTATCCAGTGTTTTCTCCATGCTTCCTAAGAAACGGTTTTCTTTCCAAAGGGCAAAATCACACTGCCTGTTGGAGCAGTAAAAATTCTGCTTTCCTTCGTAGACATCAGAGCCGCAGACCGGACACTTACCAATCACTTCCCTTGCTTTCTGGAACCTTCTCCTTTCCGTTTCCGGTATTTCCCTGCACACAGAAAGAATCTTACCGACTAAAGAAGTGATCTCACCCATAAACTGTGTATCGGTGATCTGCCCTTTTTCCATCATTAAAAGCTGATTTTCCCATTCGGCAGTCATTGCGGCAGATTTCAGATAAGCCGGCATGACATTCACCAGTTCCCTGCCCTCTGTGCTTGGCAAGATCTGCTTTCCTTTTCTGACTGCATAGCCGGAAGAAACCAGTTTTTCAATGATACCTGCCCTGGTTGCCGGAGTCCCCAGTCCTTTCTTCTCTGTCTCCGAATCAAAGTCTTTATTCCCTGCGGTTTCCATAGCGGCAAGGAGGGTATCTTCATTGAATGGTTTTGGCGGGGAAGTAAAATGCACTGTCTTTTCTGCCTTTACCGGAGAAAGCGTCATTCCTTCTTCATATCCATATGGAATGGAAGTTTCTTTTTCCGTTTCTTCTTCCGGCTTGGCTTTCACGCACTGGTTCTTAAAGGCATTCCCCGCCGCTTTAAATCCCATCTGCACCGGCACTTTTCCTCTGGCGGTAAAATCATGTCCCTGACATTTGACCGTAATATCCGTCTGCTCATACTGATACTCTTCCCCTGTTGCCTGCACCAGCTGCTGGCAGACCAGCATCATCAGGTTCTTTTTGTCCGCTGTCAGATCAGAGATTCCTTTTTCTACGGCTTCTTTTGTTGGAAGAATCGCATGATGGTCGGATACTTTTGCATTGTTAATCACTCTGGTGATGTTATGTCCCAGCTGTCCATAATCCAAGAACGGAAGTAAGACTGGCATTTTCCCTACCAGTTCCTCTACGGTATCCCTCATATCCTCCGTCACGAACTGGCTGTCCGTTCTTGGATAAGTGACCAGCTTTTCTTCATATAATTCCTGCAGCATATCCAGTGTTTTCTTTGCCGTATAGCCAAAGTAACGGTTTGCTTCCCTTTGCAGACTGGTCAAATCATAAAGTTTGGGAGGAAACGCTTTCTTTTGTTCCCTCTTTACCTGTGTAATCACTGCTTCCGAATTCATACATAAGGAAGCAAGGAGATCGGCTGCTTCCTCATTTGCAATATTTTCAGAAACTACCGTAAGCCTTCCGTCTGTCAGTGCTACTTTATAAAAGGCTTCTTTCTGAAAATGCTCAATCTTATCCTGACGTTCCGCAAGCATGGCAAGCGTTGGCGTCTGCACCCTGCCCACAACCAGACGTTTAAAATAACAGGTCGTATATGCCCTGGTTCCGTTCATTCCGATCAGCCAGTCTGCCTGTGCCCTGCATACCGCAGCCATGCAGATATTCCGGTATTCCTCTGCTCCTTTCATTGTCTGAAAACCTGTCCGGATTGCCGTATCTTCCATGGAACTGATCCATAAACGCTTCACCGGTTTCCTGCATCCGGCAAGGTCATACACTCTCTGGAAGATCAGTTCCCCTTCCCTTCCTGCATCACAGCCATTTACCAGATAGTCCACATCTGCCCGGTTCATCAGGCTTTTTAACACATCAAACTGTTTCTTCTTATCTCTGGAAACTTTCAACTTCCAGACCTGCGGGAGAATCGGAAGGTCATCAAACTGCCATTTCCCATATTTCGGGTCATATTCCTCCGGCTGTGCATACTCTGCCAGATGCCCAAGGCACCAGCTGATAATACAGCTCTCCCCTTCTAAATATCCGTCCTCTTTTTTATAAGCTGACAGATTTTTGGCATAACTCTGTGCCACACTTGGTTTCTCTGCGATCACTAAAAATTTTGACATACGCTTTTTTTGTCCTTTCTGAAAAAAGGGCAGCCAAACTGCTCTGGCTGCCCCTGTCCTTATTTTGGTTGCTTCTTTGGAGATGGAAGTTTATTCTTCTTCCTCATCCTCTTCTTCATTTACATACGGTCCGTCAGAGAACTCCAGCTGTTCGCTTACATAGTCATCCTCTTTGCCACGTCCATGCTTTTTATAAACGGCGATACCTGCCACTCCAAGAATCGCTGCAAGTACGATTGCTCCAAGTCCTTTTACATTCATTCCTGTCTTTTCTTCTTTCTTCACTCCGGTTTCCTCCTCTGCTACCGGGGTAGTTTCCGGTGTGGTTTCCGGGATCACTACGGTTGATTCTTCGGTTTCTTTGCTCTTTTCTGTCTCATCCAGAAATTCTGCCAGGTCATTCTCATCGACCAGGGACATCATATATACATTTTCTGTATTGCTGGAACGGTCAATGACCATGTAAAATGTATTTCCCTTCTTGGTCTGGATGGTAAGGAACTGTTTCGTATCATCATTTTCCTTATCATCCACCAGCTGGGCATTTCCCGGAGTAGAAAAAGCAGAATTATCCCCTTCCCCGGTGACCCTTCCGGTATCCTCTTTCTTCTCCGTATCTTCTGTTGATTCTGTTGCCGTTTCTTCTACTACCTGTGTCGTTGTCTCCTCTGCCGGTGGGTTTGCATTTGCATAAACCGTAGCAATGGATGTCCCGGAGATCATGGTGACTGCCATGGCAATCATAAGCAGTTTCTTTAGCACTTTATTCCTCATCGTCTAAAACCTCTCTTTCTGTCATCTGACCAACAGGTGGTCTGTGAACTTCTGCGTTGTTTTCCTTTTTCTGCGGAGCTTTTGCATCCTCCACCGTGATACCACCGTCCTCATCCATCTGGATCGTAACGGTTCCTTTCTGAATCCCGTCAAGCAGGACAAGCAGGCTGCGGCTGTCCAGCTTCATGGAACGGAACGACTTAACGATCTCTATATCTTCCATCTGCTGTCTCAATGTATTCTGCCGCTTCAGGTGTTCCTGTAATTCAGCAATCTTATCCTCCGTTTTCTGAATATCATTCAGAAGTTTTTTTAATTTCATGTTCATCTGCCCTGTCACCTCCTTTAATGCAGACGACCAAATGCCATAAAATGTTCCTGCCAGTAAGCACTTGCAATGCTGGTATACTGGACAGGCTTGCCACAGTGGATCATCATGTTATTGCCGACATAGATTCCCACATGGCTTGCTCCCGGTGTGTCATAGGTTCCCTGGAAGAAGATCAGATCTCCCGGCTTTGCCTCCGATAGAGATACCTGCGAACAGTGTGACCGCAGCTCATCTGCAGTACATCTTCCGACATTCCATCCATTTCCACAGTTATTGATAACCCAGCTCACAAAACCGGAACAGTCAAAACCACTTGGGGAATAACCGCCCCATACATATGGAACACCCAGATATTTTTCTGCTTCCTGTATCATTTTTGCAAACTGTGGATCAGATAAAGCATCTGCCGGTATGTCATAACCAAATCCACTGCTTCCGGTGGGTATGCTGTTTAGATCAAACAGATAATCACGGTTGCCGTAATATTTGTTATACGCATCGTAGCGTTCCTGTTCTTCCTCTGTCATACGGCTCCTTAACACGGCATCCAGGATGTGGTTTGTCATCGTCACATCCAGACGGTTCACCTCTTTTGTAGTCGTGACCTGCACTTCCTGGTTTCCATTGCTGTCTGCTATGTAGGCTTCCCATGTCTGGTGTCCATGTGCGGATGCCGCCGCATGATTGTCATAGTAAACATCGAACTGTACCCCATATCTTGCGAACGCTCCGGTATCTTCTACTACATATTCCACACCGTTCATGACTACATGGGTCCCGATCGGCACAAATGGATTCGCCGCATCCACGGCAATCGTATGGTTTGCTGTCGGCATTGCCCCACTGGCTGTCGGTCCGCCACTCCACTGGCCACAGCAGATCGGGCAGTTACAGTACCCACTTGTCACAACCAGTCCCAAGGACTCCCCTACCCGGACAGTCTTGGTTTCTGTAACTGTTTCTCTGGTAGAGTCTGTGGTGATTCCATACTGCTGTCGGAAGATCTCCTTAATCTCCTCTGCCACTTCATCGTAAGTGAAGCCGCCGTATTTTACCGTAAGATAAGAGATCAACTGATATGGGTTATGACCGATCTCATCAATCTGGTACCGGTATTCGTCATAATCCGGATGGGTGGATTCCATCTGATTGATCTGTGTATTCAGTGCTTCTTCCAAGGCACGGTACGCATTTTCAGCGGCATAAATATCTTCATCCGTACTGGAATAGCTGGTAGAGATGATTGCTGAAGAAGCTCCCTGCAAAGATGCCGTACAGCTGGTAAAACTGGCTGCGATCAGCACAAAGATCAGAGCAAAGACAGCTACCGTGGCAAAAATCCCCCGGTTCTGTGCCGCCACCATCTTGACGGCATCTTTCGCTTTTTCCGTAAACTTCTGTGCGGAAGTGATCGCTGCATCCTTTACTTTTTTACTCTGTCTGGCTGCCTGATACTGCTTCTGGTAACGCTTCTTCTGAAAGAGTTTCTGCAGGGCAGATTTCTTTTTCTTCTCTGCTTCTCTTTTCACTGCGTCCTTCGCTTCATTTCCATAGGCAGTCTCAAATATCAGCCTGCTCCTTTCTGCTTCATCCAGGACGCTTTCTTTTAATCTCCTGGATTCTTCCCTTCGCCCTTTCAGCCGTTCCCGCATGTAGATGGATTTCCTTGCAAGGCTTTCCCCGACAAGCTCTGCCCGGTGTGCCCCTTCCACTGCCGCATTTTCATCCTCTTCTTCGTGCGTTTTCCAGTGTGCTGCTGTGACTGCCGCATCTTTGATTGCCGATGCCGGATTCCGGATACCGATCCCGGCACCATGTACCATGCCGTCACCCTCATCACCAAAAGACAGACGGGAAACTTTTTTCCGCTGTTCCTTCAGCACCCGTTCCCTTTTGGACTTGCCTTTGATCTCCTCGTGGAACTTATCCAGGGAATCTTCCATCACTTCGGAAGTTTCCCGGTAACGGGCAGATTCTCTCTTGGCTGCTTTTTCTTCTCTGGAAGCCTTCTTTTCCTTCCGCCTTTCCTTTGCAGCATAATCCCTGACCATCTTTTTCTTCCGAAGGTCTCGGCTGTCTGCAACTGTCTCCAGATATGCCCGTTCCCCTCTTGGCTGTCCACGGATACTCTCTGTACGAAAGGCAGATTTTGGATTTTCCCCATTTTCAACAGAAACATCTCCCTCTGGTTCTACCTCTTCATCCATATCTGGTTTTATATTCTGGTCGGATACATGTTCCCTGCTATATCTGGGTTTTCTGGAACTCTGCTCCGGCTGCTCCATTTCCCGTTCTTCTTTCAGCCGTTCCTGTCTGCGTTTACTGAAATCCAGTTCTTCTTTCTTTTCACTGCGGGAAATCTCGGTATCTGTATCCCGTCCGGTGATCCTTTTTTCTTCCTTGTTCCGGAGATTTTCTTCTCGCAGACCATCCCGGCTCATCTTCTGGACGGTTTTATCTCTCGCCTTATACTCATGCTCCTGCAACTTTGACCATCCCCTTTACTGCTTTGTCCCAGTTACTCTGTCTTATCCTGATAGTCCTCCCATTTCTCCAACACTTCATCTGCCATCCCTGCAATGGAATCCGTCAGCTTGTCTGTCATTCGCTCACTTAAAGTTCCCCTTACAGCCAGACAAGATGTAATTCCCATGAAATCAATCAGTTCCGCCAGATAAATAAGATCATCCATCATTTCATCAGCCGTTACTTTTTCCTTTGTGTCCTTTTCCATTTTCAAAATCTCCTTTTCATTGTCTGCACAGATTCTTTCTGCAAATATGCAGCAAGGTTCACCGCTGCATCTCTCCATGTTTCTGTAATCTTCCATCTTGTAATCCTCCATGATTTCCGGGCAGAAAAATTGCCGGAAGTATTCCTCCGGCTCATCCTCTACTCTGTTTTATTTTGTTTCGTTTATTTCTTTAATCGTCCCGTTCCCCGATACCAAGTTTCTTACGCTTTTCCACCTCATCCGGCTTAGAAGTCATCAGGGCATACAGCATCAGGGAATTATCAAACTTATCCTTGAACGGGATAATGGTACTGCCATAAAAGACCAGTCCCTCACCTTCCCCGCTGTTCGTTACATAAGAAAGCTGGTGTGGGGAAATGTTGAGCTGCCTTGCAAGGATCTGTCTGTCACCAGATGCCTGATTGAGCATCAGAATAAAGTCAGAGTTTTCAAAGATGTTCTCAATCTCCCGGCTGGCTAACAGGTCTTTTACATTCTGTGTGATACCCGTAGGGATACCACCCCATTTACGGAATCGCTTCCAGATCTCCACACTGTATGCTGCCGTCTGCTCCTCTTTTAAAAGCAGATGGAACTCATCAATATAATATCTGGTACTCTTATTTGCAGAACGGTTGATCGTTACCCTGTTCCACACCTGGTCCTGTACGATCAGCATCCCCAGTTTTTTCAGCTGTTTTCCCAGATCCTTAATGTCAAAACATACGATACGGTTACTCAGTTCCACGTTGGTTCTATGGTTAAACACTTTTAAGGAACCATTGACGTAGATCTCAAGTGCCGTTGCCAGACGCTGTGCTTCCTGCTCTTTCTGACTACGGAGAAGATTATATAAATCCTCTAAAATAGGCATTTTTTCCGGTACCGGGTCAGAAAGGAAATCCTGATAGACCAGTCTTACGCATCGGTCAATGACAGTCTTTTCAACCGGCTCCAGCCCGTTCTTTCCGCCAACTACCAGCTCACAAAGAGACAGGATGAAGTCTGATTTTAGGGAAAGCGGGTCATCATCGTCAGCGTAATCCAGGTTAATATCCATCGGATTGATATAATCGTGGCTGGTCGGGGAAATACGGATCACCTGTCCATGAAATGCCCGGACTAACGGATAATATTCCCCTTCCGGGTCACAGACGATAATGTCATCTTTCGTCACGATAAATGCGTTTGCAATCTCTCGCTTTGCCGCAAACGACTTACCGGAACCCGGTGTACCAAGAATCAGTCCGTTCGGGTTCTTCAGTTTCTTCCTGTCTGCCATGATAAGGTTATTGGACAGGGCATTTAATCCATAATAAATAGATTCCCCAGCCATAAATAATTCCTGTGTAGTAAACGGGACAAAGATTGCCGTGGATGTCGTTGTCAGTGCCCGCTTGATCGGTACGAAGTTCATCGCAAGCGGCAGACAGCTCATCAGTCCCGGCTCTTGCTGGTAATCCAGCCGCTTCAATGCACAGTTATATTTCTGTGCGATACCGGCAGTCTGGAACACCACATTTTCCAGTTCCTGTTTGGTCGGTGCGGTATTTAAGAACAATGCTGTCACAAGGAACATTCGCTCATTTCTGGACTGCAGATCTTCCAGAAGCCTTTTTGCTTCCCCACCGTATGTATTTAAGTCCGAAGGAATAATGTCCATGTCATAGCCTGCCCGGACTGCTTTTTTCTGTTCCTCGATCTTCATACGGTTAATATCCGTCACCTTGCTTTTTACCAGTTTGATTGCCTTCATCTGGTCGATGGACTGGATATGGAAATTCACCATAAGGTTACTGTCCATTTCCAGAAACTCTGCCAGCATCTTGTCGGTAAGTTCCGGTGCAAGGATCTGTAAATAGGAAACAGCTCCCATCGTGCCTCCCATCTCAAAATCTTTTCCATTCTTAAATACAAAACTGGTCGGTGCGACATAATCCTTGGTGCTAAGCCCTGTCCGAAGCACATCATCATAGGAGAAATGGAACGGAACTTTGCTGTCCTGGTTAAAGGTTTCATACATGATCTGTAACCGTTCCTCCCCATTCAGTGGATAGGCAGATACCCCAAGAATCTTAAAATTATTCAGAATATCCGACTCAATACGTTCCAGTTTTGGTCGTGCTTCCCGGATATTCTCCGCTTCAATCCCAAACGTGATATATTTGGTACGCATCAGTCCGTTATTTCCTTTTGCCAGCTGGTTATTGAGCATCTGGGCAAACTCCATACGCAGATCATCAAATTCATCCTCCTGCGGATTGATATGGATGACCTTCTCATACTCTGCCATGTTGCTGTGCTGGTTGATAAAGGACAGCTGAAAATGGATTGTGCTGTCAAAGTAATTCAGGAAATCACACCAGTTTTCAAAGATGGCGTTCTTATCTTCATTCTGTGCCAGCTGATAGTTGATGTCATAAAAACGGATTGCCTTGGAATAGAACTTGTCCTGCACCCGGCAGATACCGTCCCTTCCCATCTCATGATACGGAATTGACTGCTGTGCAGTGATCCTCTTATCTCTGGCACTATCCGGTGTTTTCTTTCCTGTACCACTGCCTTTTGTTCCGGAAACCGCTTTTCCTGCCGGACGCTGCCCCGGTGGTGCTGCGGCAGGTCTGCTCTTTTTCTTCTTCGCATTTTTCTTTGCGTCACGCACTGCCTGCTTTTCTGCTTTGGCTGCCAGTTTTGCTTCCTTTTTCGCATTTTTCTTATCCGCTTTTTCATGTTCCTTATGCAGTTTTTCTTCATATTTCTGTGCCCTTTTGAGGGCTTTCTTTTCCCTGCGTGTCAGTTTCCGGTTCGGTCTGCGGACACCTCTTTGGCGTTCCAGTGCTTCATATCCTGTCACCATCGGCTCATCGTGCAGCCTGCCGCTTACTGGTTTTCTTTTCATTACGGGGTCTGGAAGTTCTTCTTCTCCATCCTCCTCATCCAGCCAGTAATCATCCGGATATAATTCGTCTAAGCTCTGTGGCGGCTGTCTATCGTTTTTTCTTTTTAACACCCTTCGTTCCCCCTTTCTTTTTTCTGACCACGGTATATTTTTTCTCATACATATTTTCCATCTGGTACTTGCGTACCGGAGGACGGATAAATTTTACGGTGATCATATTTTTTAAGACCTTTTCTAACGGAAGTCCATCTTTCTCATACATGGCAAATAAAAATGCCGGAAGCATCAGAAGGCACATCCCGGTCGCTGCGTTACTGGAACCAATGATTCCCCTGCTTAAGAAATAAAACGGAAGCCCTACCGCCGCCGCAATCCCAAAGCAGATCAGCTGCCGTTTCGTCAGGTTGAAAATGATCTTATTCTTGACCTTGGTTAAGTCTTTAGGCACAGATACAAATGCCATTGCCAGTTCCTCCTTTCTTAGTGGGCGTTAAAGATACTGCGAGCGAAGTTTCCTGTTTTCATCAGACTGAAACACAGGATCACCGTGTATGCCATCACGCCGAACAATGCAGAATGTATGTTATCTGACATCTGGATGTTTGCGACCAGGACCGCATAGATTCCCACGCAGACCATCATAAAAAATCCCTGGAATGCCAGTGCAAACAATCCACGAAGATAGTTGTTCCCGATCTGCCCCCATTCCCGGTTGGACATGGTTGCAAACGGGATTGCTCCAACGGACGAATAGAGATAAATCTCAATCATACGTCCATACAAAATCACTGTAATAAAGACTGAGATAATCTTCATACACAGGCTTACAAGCATCGTTTCCAGTGCCAGTATGACAAGTTCACCGATCTCCATAGATTCCATCGCTGTCTCCATCGTGGAGATCATCGTATCTATATTGATCGCTGTATCAGAACTGATAACCCCAGCTGCCCGGCTGACTACGGACTGCCCGACATCAAATACCGCCATCGTAATCGTAAAGGTATGGCTAACAATCCAGACTGCCACCCACATCTTGAAAAAGTATTTAAAGAACATCCAGGTGTCGATGTCATGCATGTTGTTCTTTTCCGTCAACATGGAGATCAGCTCATAACAAAGTACAAATGTGATAATCATACCGGCAATCGGTACAATGACCGACTCGGAAAGATTCTGTATCATGCTGTAAATGCTGCCATTCCAGCCCTGCGGTGTCTGCCCAACCTGAGCAGCAATCTGACCGGTCTTTTCATTGACGTCGGTATACATTGTTGTCAGGTTGGAACTTACCATGCCTGTCAGAAGATTCCTCATCCATTCTTCAATCGCTTCAAATATCCGATCCATGAGTCATCTCCCTCCTGCTTCTCTCAGCTGAACAATCCGGACAGTAACGGTACCAGCTGGGTGCCGATCAGAACGACACCACCTCCTGCCATCAGCTGCTTGATTCCCTGGGACTTTGCTTATGTGTGATAAAGAAGTAATAGAAGTGTAAAAAATTTTG
>ERZ1026971.576-NODE-576-length-17546-cov-13.435024_pt1 | contig 17546 bp, 18 predicted proteins | sample MGYA00519294_ERZ1026971 | MGnify/ENA primary metagenome ERZ1026971 (study PRJEB26926, sample SAMN06164664) | human gut metagenome | biome: ENVO:00009003; feature: ENVO:2100002; material: ENVO:00002003 | host: Homo sapiens | place: USA | collected 2012 ... | reverse complement strand
AACCTGTCCTTTTCGGATAACATTATCAGCAGCATTTGGGGCGTTATGGGCTATACGGTTTTGCTGGCATTTACGCTGTTTAAGACGGGAAGCCTCGCGAAATCCGTGTTTGCAGCGCACTAAGAGAGGAGGAATGAGTCATGGCATCTTATATTTCTGTGCCGCGAGACCTTTCAAAGGTCAAGACCAAGGTCTTTATGAACCTGACCAAACGGCAGATTCTCTGCTTCGGAGCCGGTGCGCTGATTGGCGTTCCGGTTTTCTTTTTACTCAAATCCAGCGGGAATCTGAGCCTTGCCGCACTTGGCATGATGGCGGTGATGCTGCCGCTTTTCTTTCTTGCCATGTATGAGAAAGACGGTCAGCCGCTGGAAGTGGTGGCAAAGCACTTCTATGAGGCAAAGTTCAAGAGGCCGAAAACGCGGCCTTACAAAACAAAAAATTACTATGCACTGCTGGTTCAGCAGGCAGACGTGGAAATGGAGGTAAATCGCATTGTTCAAAATTCTCGAAAAGCTGACAGCGAAGAATAAAAAGCAGGATGACATCCGAATGCCGTCCCATCTGTCAGCCGCAGAGCAAAAACAGGTGCAGACGGTGATTGACCGTGCAAGGGGTGACAGCACGGTTCCGCACTCAGCTCAGGATAGCATTCCCTTTCAGCGGATGTTCCCGGATGGTATCTGCCGTGTGACGGACAACTACTACACCAAAACCATTCAGTTTCAGGACATCAATTACCAGCTGGCACAGCAGGAGGATCAGACGGCTATCTTTGAGGAATGGTGCAGCTTCCTGAACTTCTTTGATTCCAGCATCCGCTTTGAGCTTTCTTTTATGAATATGGCTACGGATGCCTCGAATTTTGAGAAGATGGTGCGTATCCCGTACCAGAAGGATCATTTCAATCCGGTGCGCACGGAGTACAGCACCATGCTGCGCCGCCAGCTTGCCCAGGGCAACAACGGCCTGACCAAGACGAAGTACCTGACGTTTGGCATTGAGGCGGAATCCATGAAACAGGCAAAGCCGAGGCTCATTCACATCGAGATCGACCTGATGAACAACTTCAAACGCTTGGGTGTCCGGGCAAAATTGCTGAACGGCAAGGAACGGCTTCATCTGATGCACGATATGTTCCACATGGGTGACCATGACCGATTCAATTTCGATTGGAAGTGGTTGCCGGAGAGCGGGCTGTCGGTAAAGGACTTTATTGCACCGACCGGTTTTGCCTTTCCGAAGAACCGTATTTTTCAGATGGGCGGGATGTATGGCTCCATGTCCTATCTCCAGATCACGGCTTCCGACCTGTCGGATCAGCTGCTGAAGGATTTTCTGGATATGGAATCCAGCCAGATCGTGACTATGCACATTCAGTCGGTAGACCAGAATAAAGCAATCAAATCCATCAAGCACACCATTACGGAGCTGGATCGTTCCAAGATTGAGGAACAGAAGAAAGCTGTCCGTTCCGGATACGATATGGACATCATTCCGTCAGATTTGGCAACTTACGGCAAGGACGCAAAGGCACTGCTGAAGGAATTGCAGAGCCAGAATGAGCGTATGTTCCTGCTGACCTTTCTGGTGATGAACACCGGCGAGACGGAGCAGGAGCTGGAAACCAATGTGTTTCAAGCTTCCAGTATCGCGCAGAAGTACAACTGCAACCTGCGCCGTCTGGACTTTCAGCAGGAGCAGGGGCTGATGAGCTGTCTGCCGCTGGCACAGAACCTGATTGAGATTCAGCGCAGCATGACTACCAGCAGCACGGCAATTTTCGTTCCGTTTACCACCCAGGAACTGTTTCAGACCGGGAAAGAGGCTCTGTACTATGGGCTGAATGCTCTGTCCAACAACCTGATTATGGTTGACCGGAAAAAGCTCAAAAACCCCAACGGGCTGATTCTGGGTACTCCCGGTTCCGGTAAATCCTTCTCTGCCAAGAGAGAAATCGCCAATGCGTTCCTGGTGACGGATGACGATGTAATTGTGTGCGATCCTGAAGCCGAGTACACGGCACTGGTGAAGAAATTTGAGGGGCAGGTCATTAAAATCAGCCCTTCCAGCACGCAGTATATCAACCCGATGGACATCAATGCGAACTATTCGGAAGAGGATAATCCGATTGCCCTGAAAGCAGATTTCATCCTGTCCCTGTGTGAGCTGATCGTGGGCGGAAAAGAAGGCTTGCAGCCGGTAGAAAAGACGGTTATCGACCGCTGTGTGCATCAGATTTACCAGACCTATTTTGAGAACCCGGTGCCGGAGAATATGCCGGTGTTACAGGACTTGTACGAGGCACTGCTCCGGCAGGATGAAAAGGAAGCACACCATGTGGCAACGGCACTGGAAATCTATGTGACCGGTTCGCTGAACCTGTTTAACCACCGCACCAACGTAGATATCAATAACCGGCTGGTCTGCTATGACATCAAGGAGCTGGGCAAGCAGCTGAAAAAGATCGGTATGCTGGTGGTGCAGGATCAGGTCTGGGGGCGTGTAACCGCCAACCGCAATGCCGGTAAAGCCACCCGCTACTATATGGACGAGTTCCATCTGCTTTTGAAAGAAGAGCAGACAGCGGCTTACAGCGTGGAAATCTGGAAGCGATTCCGTAAATGGGGCGGTATTCCCACCGGCATCACCCAGAACGTGAAAGACCTGCTTTCTTCCCGCGAAGTGACGAACATTTTTGAGAACAGCGACTTCATTTATATGCTGAATCAAGCAGCCGGTGATCGTCAGATTTTGGCGGATCAGCTGAATATCAGCCCACATCAGCTGTCCTATGTGACCCACTCCGGTGAAGGCGAAGGACTGCTGTTCTACGGAAATGTGATTTTGCCGTTCGTTGATCGTTTCCCGACCGATCTGGAACTGTACCGGATTATGACGACAAAATTAACCGAAGTGCAGGAAGCGAAGGAGGCGTAAGCGATGGCTGGCAAGAAAAATCCGAATCTCGGAGACAAGCTGCGGCAGGAGCGTGAGGGTGCGGAAAACACCCTTCGCGATTCCAGAAGCAAGACCGCAGACAGCAGTACGGGAGACAGCAGCAAGAAAAAAGCGGAACACCGAAGGCAGATTCATCACGAGGCCGATCTTGCCAAGATGTGCAGTAAGAAGCTGAAATCGGAGCAGGAGGTAAAGGCGAAGAAGAATGAAGCGGCTTCCGGGAAAAAGGGCGGTAAGCCAAAGAAGCCGGGGAATCTTGCGGCAGATGCGATTTCAGCCAAAGCACATCAGAGTGTGCGCAATGCCGACCAGGATAATAATTCCGGTGTGGAGGCAGCGCATTTTTCCGAAGGTTCAGCGGAAGGTGCAGCCCGTGCCGGTTCCCGGTTCCAATATGGTCGAAAGCTGCGGCAGTACAAAAAGCTGGAGCGGTTGGAGAAAAAGGCAAATAAAGATGCCGTAGATTCCATCTTTGCGGAACGCATGAAGTCTGATCCGCAGGCTGGTTCCAATCTCTTTTCCCGATGGCGGCAGAAGCAGGCCATCAAAAAAGAGTATGCCGCTGCGAAGGCAGGTGCGGCCGCTGCGGAGAACACAGCATCTGGCACAGCCAAAGCTGCGCAGGGTACTGTCAGTATAACGGAAAAGGCATTTCAGTTTGTGCAGAGCCATTCGCATATCATCATCGGTATCGCAGCCGTGGGACTGCTTGTTTTGGTGATTGCCGGGTCGGTTTCATCTTGCTCTGTCTTGATCAATGGAGGCGGCAATGTGGTGCTGGGGACTTCCTATACAGCGGAAGATGAAGATTTGAAAGGCGTGGAGACGGATTATACCAAGCTGGAAGATAAACTTCGCAAACAAATCGACCGCATTGAAACCGACCATCCGGGCTATGACGAGTATCGCTACAATTTGGCGGAAATCGGTCACAATCCCTATGAGCTTGCTTCTCTGCTGACCGTAGAATTTGAAAACTATACGAGAAGCCAGGTGCAGGCACGGCTCCAGAGTATTTTTGAAGCGCAGTATGAGCTGAAGTTGGAAGAAAAGGTAGAAATCCGGACAAGGAAAGAAACCCGTGTGGGCTATCGCTATAATCCGATCACCGGAACCGGACACACCTACACCTATCAAGTGACGGTACAGTATGAGTATAAAATCCTCAATGTAACGCTGCTCAATCGGGGTGTGGACTATGTTGCCAGAAATTCCGGCCTCACAGATGACCAGCTGCAACGCTACGAAGTCACATTGGAGTGCCGGGGCAATAGGGATGATCTGTTTGCAGGCATTGCCTTTGCAACGCCGGATGGCGCAGGTTCCAGCGGAGAATATCAGGATTACGATATTCCGGGCGAAGCACTGACGGATGAAAAATTCCGGAAGATGATTACCGAAGCAGAGAAATATCTCGGCTATCCCTATGTTTGGGGCGGCAGTTCACCGAGCACCAGTTTTGATTGTTCCGGTTTTGTAAGCTGGGTCATCAATCACTGCGGGAATGGCTGGAATGTAGGCAGACAGACGGCCAATGGTCTGATGGGAAAATGCGACATTATCCCGAAGAGTGAAGCAAAGCCCGGAGACCTGATCTTCTTCCAGAAAACCTACAACACCAGCGGCGCATCCCATGTGGGCATTTATGTCGGCAACGGGATGATGATCCACTGTGGCTCACCAATTTCCTATGCTTCCATTGAGACGAGCTACTGGCGGCAGCACTACTACTGCATGGGAAGAATTCGATAAAAATAGGGCGTTTATTCGCCCGGAAAGGATACGATATGAGCTTGAAACTGGAAAAGATTGCTGCGGAGCGCGAGAAAGCCCGCAGGAAACGCGATGAATGGGAGGAGCGCAGAAAGGAATGGGACAGAAAGTACCACGAGCAGGAAAACAGCGAAATCTGTGAAATGGTACATGCCCAGAGCCTGACCCCGGAACAGCTGGCAGTCATCATTCAGCTGGCGCAGGCTGCGGTTCCCAACCCGGAGAACCTGAAACTGGATGAGAAAGAAACGGAGGATATGGAATGAAAAAGATGATGGCAATGCTGCTTGCCAGCGTGATGGCGGCAGGAACCTTTACGACCACTGCATTTGCCTATACGGGCGATGATGTGCAGAAGAACACGCCTGTCAGTACCGCTGCACAGGAGACGGATGCAGCAGAAAGCACAAATGCGGGGAAAACGGACAATACCGACAGCATCGAAATCGACCCGGACATGCAGGTTCTGCCGGATGGCTATGAGGTCTCTACGGATGCGGATGGGAACCTGATCGTTACGGTGGGCGGCAAAGAATACAATATCGGCAGCGAAAAGTCCCAAAAGCAGACTGGTACGGTGGTGCCGGGGATCACCAGTCTGCATTTTCGTTCCGGTCCCGGCATGGATCAGGAGATTATCGGATATCTGCATTCCGGCGATACGGTGGAGATTGTCGAAAAATGCGGTGACTGGTATAAGGTAAACTTCAACGGCAAAACCGGGTATGCACATGGAAAGTACCTGAATGTCACGGATTCTGCAAAAGACAGCAGCATGTTCAGTGAAGATGCGCTGAAGCTGTTTCTGGATCTGATGCAGAGTGGAATGTCATCCGAGGATGAGACGAAATCCAGTGCAGCTTTGACTCCGGAAGGAAATATGACGCTGGTGGACGATATCGGTGAGGAAGAAGATAAATCCAGCCAGCAGTTCATTACGCTGGTGACAAAGGCGGGCAACACCTTTTATCTGATCATCGACCGCGATAAAGACGGCAACCAGAATGTGCATTTCCTGAACATGGTGGACGAGGCCGATCTGCTTGCGCTGATGGATGAAGAGGAAGCTGCCAAGTATCGGGAGAAGGAGCCGGAAGTCACGGAACCTGCGGAAACCGAAAAGCCGCAGGAGACGGAACCGGCACCGGAAGAGCAGAAAACAAAGAGCGAGCAGAAGAAATCGTCTCCGCTTCCGATGATTATGCTGCTTCTGTTTGTGATCGGTGCAGCCGGTGTCGGCGGTTATCTCTATATCAAGATGAAGGGCGTAAAGCCTGCGTCCAAGAAAAATCAGCCGGACCCGGATGCGGATTATCACGATGAGGATGAAGATACGCTCCAGCTGCCGGAGGATGATGGTGACGAGGACGAAGAAGTGGATGTCAACGAGGATTATGAAGCGGAATCGGACGATGAACCTGTCTGATTAACGCAGCGTTGACCGGTGGGGCGGCTGAAAAGCCGTCCCCTTTACATAGCCAAATGGTTGGTGGGTGAACTATTTTGAGCTATGAAGCTATGGAATCTGTAGGCGATATCTGATAAAATAGAAAGTAAGAACAGCTCAACAACCCGGAATTTGTCTTGACCTTATAAATTTCCCCGCCTGATTTGCCCCGTTCATTGTCCAGATAGTGCATATAGCAGTGGTCACAGCCCTCACTGTATTTGCTGCAGCCATGCCAGGGATTCCAAATATCACTACTCATACCGATTCCTTTCCAGTTCGCAAATCAGACTGTGAGGCATTCTTCGTGGCCCACGTACCGCACCAATCCCATAGGCTTTCAGCTTCTCAAACGGGAGAAAAGACGGGTTGTACTGATCCAGGTTTTTCAATCTTATCACATGGTTCATATGTACGTTGCCATCATCATAATGGTAAGGAATATTGACTTCTGTAGCTTCGCACCGATATAGAACAGCGGAAACCGTATCATGGATGCACAGCTCATAGAGAATCTGTGTTTTCCACTTTCCCTGAAGCATCAGAAGCAGCGGCGTGACCGGGCTGTTGCCCAGATCGGTGACGATTCCCTTCTTGACATCGCGCAGATATTCCTCATATGTCATGATATGATCCATCTTGATTCCTCCTGTTTATAGCCTTGGTCAGTAGTTTGATACTATGTACGAACTTTCTGCGTACTTGCTTTCGTTTTCGGATACCGTACAATATTTATACAATGAATCGTCAAGAGAGGAGGCAACAAGGTGACTTCTTTAACCATAGAACAAAAAAGAGTGGACATATACCCAAGCGCAAAGCCGGGCAGCCCAGTTATCTATCTCAACACCTTTTCCAATGCCGTTAACAGTGTGTATAAAAACCTGATGGCGCTCGGCTGCCCAGATTTCTGTCTGGTGGCGGTCAGTAAGCTGAAATGGGATCATGACATGACACCGTGGTATATGGGGCCGATCTCTAAACACGATACGCCCTGCACCGGGGGTGCGGATGATTACCTGAAACTGCTTCTGGATGAAATTATGCCGGAAGCGGAAGCGCTCCTTCCCGGTGCGCCCGCCTGGCGGGGCCTCGCCGGTTACTCGCTGGCTGGGCTGTTCGCCCTCTACGCTCTCTACCAAACGGATGTGTTTGCCCGCGCAGCGAGTATGTCAGGTTCCTTCTGGTTTGAGGGCATCATGGAATATGTGTGCTCCCATGAGATGAAGCGCAAACCTGACTGTCTGTATTTTTCTCTCGGAGACAAGGAGAGCTCCACCGATAATCCGATTTTGAACGTTGTGCAGCAGAATACGCAGGAGATAGAAACACTGTGCCACGGGAAAGGCATCGAAACCACCTTCGTACTGAACAGTGGCAGCCACTATCAGGCGTGCAACAAGCGCACAGCGGCTGGCATTCACTGGATATTAAATAGATAAACCGACAAGGAGATAAAACGATGGATACGATTTATTCGCTTTTTCAGAAAGTAGTTAAAGAACATGAAAATGCCCCGGCTATCATTGAAAACGACCGCGCCATGACTTTTGGAGAGCTGTCCAACATGGTGGATATGATCACGTGCAGCTTTCCGCAGGAAGTACACAGCATCGGCATCGTCATGCGTCACCGAACCGAGATGATTGCCTCGATTCTGGCGGTACTCAAATGCGGCGGCCGATATGTCCCAGCCGAGCCGGATTTTCCCACCGGGCGCATCCATGACATGATGACCGAGGCACAGGTGGATTTTGTGCTGACGGAACACGCCTTTGCGCCCAAACTGAGCAGTTTCCCCATCCGCTATACAGATTGTGAGATCTGCGGCGTGGAGACGCCCTCCTGGAAGCGCAACGCCATCGAAGACCCGGAACGCCCCGCCTATGTGCTGTATACGTCAGGTACCACCGGGCGGCCCAAAGGTGTCTGTGTCACCAACCGCAATGTTTGCCATTATGTCCGTGCCTTTGCCAACGAGTTCCATCCCGGCCCCGGTGATGTCATGCTGCAATATTCCGTCTGTTCTTTTGACATCTTTGTGGAGGAAGTGTTCACCAGTCTGCTGAATGGTGCCGCTCTGGCCATCCCCGCTGACGAGGATAAGGCCGACATCCATGCGTTGATGGCTTTTGTGGAACGCCACCATGTGACTATGATCAGCGGCTTTCCGTATCTGCTGGCAGAAATGAACCACCTGTCTGTCATTCCGTCCTCTCTGCGGCTGCTTATCAGCGGCGGCGATGTGTTGCGGGGCGTTTATGTGGATCACCTGCTGAACAAAGCAGAGGTTTACAACACCTACGGCCCCTCCGAGACAACGGTCTGCGCCTCCTATTACCGTTGTAATAGTGGAACTGTGCTGGAGGACGGTACCTATCCCATCGGTCATCCTGTACTAGGTGCGCAAATCAGGATTCTGGATCAGTCTGGCAACGAGGTTGCCAAAGGGCAGACGGGTGAGATTTGCATTTATGGCGGCGGTGTATCTCTGGGCTACATTGGCGACCATGCCGAGGAAAACAGAGCTTTTGAGCGGCAGCCGGACGGTAGCACCATGTACCGCAGCGGCGATTTGGGCTATATCCTGCCGGATGGCAACATTGCATTCCTGCACCGCAAGGACGACCAGATCATGATTTACGGCAAGCGGGTGGAACTTGCCGAGGTGGAGTCCCGGCTCTATCGGTGCAAGGATGTGCAGCAGGCTATTGTCCGGGCTTTTACAGACGAGGATGGACTGTCCTATATGACCGCCTATGTGGTGCCTTCCGACAATAAGCTGAAAGTCTCGGAAGTAAAAAAAGAACTGTCTGAAAATCTGACTTCCTTTATGATCCCAGAGTTCTTTGTGAAGATGAAGCAGATTCCTTTGAATGTCAACGGTAAGCCGGATGTGTCGAAACTGCCGGTGGTAATGAAAGCGGGGGCATTATAATGGAGATTCAGATCCGGCAGGCCACGATCCAGGACCTGAATGTATTGATGCAATGGCGAATGGAAGTCTTGCATGAGGTATTCTCCATCCCCTCGGAGCGGTCTGTAACAGAGCTGGAATCGGAAAATCGCCGCTACTATCAAACAGAACTGCCGCAGGGCGGACATATTGCCTGCTTTGCCTACGTAGGGGAGGAAATCGTCGGCTGCGGCGGGATATGCCTCTATCATGAGATGCCCTCACCGGACAATCTAAACGGGAAATGTGCCTACCTGATGAACATTTATACCCGGCCGCAGTTTCGCGGACACGGCATAGGGAACAGAATCGTCAGGTGGCTTGTAGAGCAGGCTCGTCAGCGGCATATTTCAAAAATTTATCTTGAAACCTCAAACAAAGGCAGGCCGCTGTATCAAACAATCGGTTTTGCCGATATGAAGGATATGATGAAACTGTCCCGTGAAAAATAAGCAAAATCAAAGGAGCATACATACAATGGAGCCAATCATCTGAAACGTTGAAGTAAAAAGCGTCCTCACAAAATCCAATTTGCCTGTGAGTGATTATTATTCGGTCAATCCTTATGTGGGCTGTGGCCACGGCTGCAAATATTGCTACGCATCTTTTATGAAGCGTTTTACCAATCACCCGGAGCCCTGGGGAGAGTTCATAGACGTTAAATTTTGGCCGGAAATCAAACACCCGGAGCGGTATGCAGGGAAAGAACTGTTTCTCTGTTACGTGACCGACCCATATCAGCCGCTGGAGGAAACCGCCTGCCGCACCCGCGCCATTTTAGAGCAGATGCAGGGCAGCGGATGTAGCCTCAGTATTGCTACCAAGTCTGACCTGGTGCTGCGTGACCTTGACCTCATTAAAACATTCCCCAATGCGCGGGTATCCTGGTCGATCAAACACACTGGACGAAGATTTTCGCGCTGATATGGACAATGCAGTGAGCATTGAGCGGCGGCTGGCCGCTATGAAAGCATTCCATGATGCTGGTGTGCGCACCACCTGCTTTATCTCGCCGATTTTCCCCGGCCTCACCGACCTGCCCTCCATCATCCACCGGGCGAAGAATCAATGTAATTTGGTCTGGCTGGAAAACCTAAACTTGCGGGGCGGTTATAAGAAAACGATTTTTGACTATATAACGGAAAAACATCCAGACCTGCTGCCGCTGTACGATACCATTTACAATAAAAAAGAACGCAGCTACTGGTCAATGCTGGATGCGCAGATGCGGCAGTTTTGCCAAGAGGAAGGGCTACTGTATGTCCAGGATGATGATTCCATCAAACGCCCTTTCAACGATCCGCCTATCGTGGTCAATTATTTTTTCAACGAAGAGATAATCCCTCGGCCAAAATGCAGAAGAACAGGTAATCAAAACTATATAGTAACATGCAGAAAGCTAGAAGTTGTAGAGGTGAGGTTATGAAACGCGCAGAATTAGAATCAGACATATAACGCCGAGACAGATTATCCGTGGCTCAAATATCCGAATTATGAGGTGTTCCGGCATTGTAATAATCGGAAGTGGTTTGCTCTGATTATGGATGTACCAAAGAACAAGCTGGGGCTGCAAGGCGAAGAAATGCTGAAAGTGGTCGATTTCAAATGTGACCCAATTCTGATTGGCACACTACGAGAGGAACCCGGCTTCTTCCCGGCGTATCACATGAGCAAGGATAGCTGGATTACTGTTGCACTGGATGTGCAGCGTATCAGATGACAAAATCAAAATGTTGCTTGATATGAGTTATGAAGCAACGATACCCAAAACATGCAAAAAGAGATACTGATAAATTCAAGTTTGGAGAATTGAGAAAATCGGAATTTTGGAGGTTATTATGGCTTTTGATTTTAAAAAAGAGTATAAAGAATTCTATATGCCGAAGAACAAACCAGAGATTGTAAATGTACCTAAGGCAAATTATATTGCAGTTAGAGAAAAAGGCAATCCAAATGAAGAAGGCGGAGCATATCAACAAGCAATCAGTGTTCTATATGCTGTTGCATACACATTAAAAATGAGTTACAAGACTGATTATAAAATTGAAGGATTCCTCTCCATTTGATAAGTACAAAATAAGTTCATAATACAAGTACATTTTAAGTACAAAACATGGTAAAATGGTTTAAATGAACTTGTTTTAAGTACTCTATATTTTATTATTAGGGGAGAGCATCAAAAATATGAAGAAAGAAAAGCGATATTATCAAATCCGAATGGATTATTTCTGGCTTTCCATTCTGGCAGTCATAATACTGCATGATGTTTCATCGTTTTAAATTCTTCATCGGTTAATTTTTCTGGTTTTTCCAGAATCTCATTCCCGATTGCGACCTTTCCTATGTCATGTAAAGCTCCGGCAATATACATTTTCTGATAGATATCCTTATCAAATCCCATGAACCTTGATATTTTTTCCGCACCTTCCGCAACACCCATTGAGTGGTTACTTGTAAAGGGTGATTTATAGTCCACAATATGGGCAAAAAGATCTGCAATAGCTTTAATCTGTGCAAAATTAAGTTCCAGCTTTATTCTGGGTACTTTCTTCCACAACATCGTATCCAGGGTTTCATTATCAATCATATGAATTTTTTCATCTGAAAAAGCATTAAAAAAAACTTCCACGCAGAAGGAATCAAACAATTTATCTTTTGACTTTATTACAAATTCTTCTGTTCTTTTCCACTCATCCGAATCTGATTTCATAGATCGGCAAAATATATCTATCGTATCACACATATGGATAATCCTTGCAAAAAACGGTACTTCATTCCATTGTTTTCCAAAAGGTTCACTTCCATCAGCGTTTTCATGGGGGGGGTACAGTATGACATTAGATACATCATTATGAAACGGTATATTTTTCAGAATTTTTTCTCCTATGGTACAATGCCTTCCCAGCTTCGTCACCCCGTTACGTAAAGCGTCATTTTGAAGCTCTTCCTGAATATATTGTGCCACTGCATTGTCGTGCAGCAATGCACACTCTGCCAGATCCTGCAGACTTTGACCCTGTATACCCATTTTTTTCAGCAGTACAAACCGCCATATATGCCACACGTTTAGAATGATTGTTTGTTACTTTAATCAGCTCTGCCTCTACACAGTCCAATGCATATGAGCAGGCTGCTAATAACCCCAGCACATCAAATTTCATTTTTGATCTTGTCTCCTCCTTTGTTCTGTTTTCTGAGAAATCTGGAATATGCTTACCATGACAGATTTCTCAGCCTCGGATCAATAAAAGCATATGTTTTGTCTTTTCTTTAATTTTTCCATGACCGTTGGATATTTTTTATAATCTGTGTGAGGTAAGGCCTGGGCAGCTACCATCTGTTCCAGAAAATCATCCACTTCCGCAAATTGTATATAAGTCATTTCTTCCAGTATCTGATCAATATCTGCAAGAAGTTCTTTGTTCAGCAAAAGCTTCTGTGCTCCTTCCAGCGAAGAATTTCCAGCATTGATCATCTTCTCCCGTTCCATGTCAGGATACATCCCAATGGTAATGGCTGATTCCACAGATACATATTTTCCAAAAGAGCCGGCTACATAAAATCGATCTGCCTGATTCAGTTCAAGTCCAGATTCCCGGAGCATGATCTCAACCATTATATGTGCTGCGGCTTTGGTAAGAATAAATTCGTCGATATCTTTCTGATAAAAATACAGACCCGGAGCATATTCTATGCAAAGCTGACCTTCTCGTTTCTGAATAAGATTCGTTTTTTCAGGAGAAAACTTACCACGAATATCTATCCATCCTTCTAAAAAAAGTTCCGCAATCAGATCGACAATACCGGAACCGCAGATACCCTTAGGGCTAATTTTTCCTGAAGAGTTACCAATTACATGAACATGGATTTTTCCACCTCTTATCCTCACGCTGTCCACTGCTCCGGCATCTGCCCTCATCCCGGTATGTACTACACCGCCTTCCAATGCAGGCCCCGCCGCACCGGCGCCGCAAAGAAGAAAATCTTTATTTCCTATCACAAGTTCACCGTTGGTTCCAATGTCAAAGAAAACACTGATTCCATCCTTTTTATATAATTCCGTTTCAATCATTCCACTGATGATGTCACCACCCAGATAATTAGACTTCGCCGGATAACAATATACATAACCATTCAGCGGAATGTCCAGATCTTTTGCCGGCTGGAATCCCGGACGGTCTGCATGAACAGCATGTGGCGTATAAAAGACACAGAAAGCATCTATTCCCAAAAGAAAGTGGATCATGGTGGTATTGCCTGCTACTACCATAGACAGACATTTTCGTGACACCGGATGCTTTACATCCAGCTTATCCATGCACTCTATAATAGACTCAACTGTAGCAAGCCGTATCTCTTCCAGTTTTTTCCTGTCATCTTTGCAGAAAAAAATACGTGATAAAATATCGGTTCCCCACTGAATCTGTTTATTAAAGCAGCTCTCTTCTCCCAATATCTCACCACTATTACAATCTAAAAGTCTCACCACTACCGTTGTACTTCCAAGATCCACAGCCAGCCCATAATGCTGTCTGGCTGTATCTCCGCTTTCTATATCAACCAGCTCCCATTTTTCTCCATTCCAGGAAAGCGAAACGGTTATTTTCCAACCTGCACGATCAAGTAATGGATATAGTTGTCTCAACATGCGAACCGGAATATGAACCTCCTCTTTCACGCCCTCCGCGGATAAAGCTTCCAGAATGCGCTGCTGGTCTGAACGCTGATCCTCTTCGGTTGGAACAGAAAGATCAAGATATAATTTTCGGCTAAGACCTCTCATAGTATTCATCTCCCTACAATTTGTGCATTTTTTATTCTGTAAAAAAAGAAGGTCATCCGTTATATCACATACTTGACATCCTTCCTTTTCATTGTTATTTATTATACTTCTGAGAAGATTAATGATAATCCTGCTGTCATCAAGCACTGAACGATATAATCTTTCACCCCAATAGTCATATAGATTTTTGGTATCTTCTATTTCAGCTTTCGCCTTCATCTCCAGGCGATGCCTTCTTTCATCAGCATAATCATTGTATCAGGATAAAGTTCACAAAGTATCCGCAATACGTTCCCATAAGTTCATGTCATTATTAGAATCGTACATATTTCAGTGTAAAAAGTTCACTATTCAAATTCTGATTATTTATAGTTAATATGTTCTATCAAAATGACTATTTTCTTTTTCATTATTTAATTTAACAAAACAATTCCTATGCCAAAAGGCGGAGTTCACTTTACATTTTCCCCACTAAAGCTGAACAAGTCGAACTCTGTATATGATATTATCGTATACAGGAATATGTTTTGTTTGGTGTATCGAAGAAAATAAAAGTAACGGCATTGTATGTTACGAAAGTGATATACAGTGTCGTTATTTTTATGCTATAATGCGGATATGAATTTAACAAATCGGAATTGTGCGCCCAGACAAGGGCGAGTAGTCTAGCAGGTGGAATGCCTGTCTGGTAAGGTCTAACCAACCGCCAGTAGCGAGTCTTGGGTCTTCCACAGTCTGCGTCATACCAGCGTTTATGAAGAAAAAATCAAAAGCTCTTGACTTGGAGTTAACTTCAAGTAGTATACTAATCGAAACAGGAGGTAAAAAGATGAAGAAATTACTGATTATATATTATTCATGGTCAAATGGAAACACGGAAAGAATTGCAAAAATGCTGCAGAGTGAGAATGATAGCGATATTCTAAAAATAGATACCGTAGTTCCATATTCTGGAAGTTATGATGATGTGGTAAATCAGGGACAGAATGAAGTGCAGCGCGGATACGAACCTGAAATTAAACCGCTGGATATCAATATTGCAGATTATGATGTCATCGCAGTTGGGACACCTACATGGTGGTACACAATGGCTCCGGCTGTAAAAACATTTCTGCACCAACAGGATTTTACCGGAAAGACAGTAGTACCTTTTATGACAAATGGTGGCTGGCCAGGGCATGTAATAAAGGATATGAAAGCAGCCTGCAAAGGCGCAAATGTGGTTTGCGATATGCAGATACAGTTTGATTCTACAGGTGGAAGTAATCTGGAGACACCTCAGGAACAAATTAATGAATGGATACAGAGTGTGAAAAATCTTCTTTAAATTGTGGAGGAATTCGGGATTACCAGGAAGAAGATCTTAGATGGGTTGAGCTTGCAGTATGTATGAGAAATGCAGGACTTCCCATAGAAAGTCTGATTGAATATCAAAGGCTATTTAGGGCGGGAGATTCTACAATACCTGCGAGACTTGAGTTGTTGAATGAGCAGATGGATATTCTTCAGAAGCAAAAAGAGCAGATAGAGGAAACTATGGACAGGCTTTCTTATAAGATATCACGGTATGAAGAAGCAGTAAAAACAGGAAAACTGGTATGGACAAAGGAGGAATAGTACAAATGGCAAAGCTGGTAGCATTTTATTCAAGAGCAGATGAAAATTATTTTGGCGGTTCCATGAAATATATTCAGATTGGCAATACTGAGAAAGCTGCAAAAATGATAGCTGATATGACAGGAGCAGACCTTTTCAAAATCGAGCAAAAGATTCCCTATGCCGCTGATTATAATACCTGCATTGCACAGGCAAAAGAGGATAAACAGACAGGAAAACGACCAGAGATACTAAATCTGCCACAGGACATAGATCAATATGACGAAATTTATCTTGGATACCCGAATTACTGGGGAACCATGCCAATGGCTGTATATACTTTTCTGGAAAGTTATGATTTTACAGGAAAGAAAATTCATCCATTCTGTACGCATGAAGGAAGCGGATTGTCAAATACGGAGAGTGATATTAAAAAAAGTGCAAAAGGTGCAGTGATTGAGAAAGGCATTGCGATACATGGAAGCAGCGTAGATCAAGCGAAAGATGTACTTGAAAGATGGATACAGAAATAGAGGTTAGAAAAATGGAATGCAAGGAAATACGTGTTGATGTAAGAACTGCGTCAATAAAAGAAAGTACAGAAGGGCAACGTCAGACAAAAATATTATTTCAGATTAATCATACAATGCCTTTTACTGATGAATATAATCATTTATTAAAGGAATTGTTTGGAAATAACCTAGGAGATGGGAGTATGATATCCCCACCGCTTAATGGAGCATGTGTTGGAAGCGTAAAGATTGGCAGGAATGTATTTATCAATTCTAATCTTCTTGCAATGGCAAGAGGTGGAATAACGATTGAAGACAATGCTATGATTGCTGCAAATGTACAGCTTATTTCCAATAATCATGATCCATATGATTTGTGTACTCTGACTTGTAAGCCTGTTCTGATAAGAGAATATGCCTGGGTAGGAGCTGGAGCTACGATACTTCCGGGAGTATGTATCGGAAGACACGCAATTGTGGGAGCTGGATCTGTAGTGACAAAGGATGTACCGGATTATGCAGTAGCAGTTGGAAATCCGGCAAAAGTAATAAAAATGCTTGATAAAGAAAAATTTCAGGAGGACTAAAAAGATGGAAAATATGAAGTTGAATAACAATTTGGAATGTCCAATGCTTGGACTAGGAACTTTTATGTTATCACCAGCGGATGCCTACACAAGTACATTAGAGGCATTAAAAATGGGATATTCCCTAATTGATACAGCAAATGCTTATGTAAATGAGCGTGCAGTTGGAAGAGCAATCAAGGATAGTGGAATTGACAGAAAAAATATATTTCTATCAACAAAAATATGGGCTAGTGAATATGAAAATGAGAATACTGTAGAAGAAACTCTAGAAAGACTTGGTGTTGATTATGTGGATTTACTTTATATACACCAGCCTGCAGGCAACTGGCTTGCCGGATACAGAATGCTTGAAAAAGCGTATAGAGAGGGCAAAGCAAAATCCATTGGTATCTCGAATTTTGAAGGAAAATATATGGAAGAGTTGGAAACAAAGTGGGAAATTGTACCTCAGTTTATTCAGGTGGAAGCACATCCATATTTCACACAGAAAGAACTTCGTGTAACTTTAGACAAATATGGAATTAAGCTTATGAGCTGGTATCCGCTGGGACATGGAGATACAGCATTAATGAATGAGTTGGTATTTGCAGGACTTGGCAAAAAATATGGAAAAACACCTGCACAGGTTATTCTCCGTTGGCATACTCAGATGGGATTTGTTGTAATTCCTGGAAGTAAAAATGCAGAACACATTAAGGACAATATGGATATCTTTGATTTTGCATTAACAGATGAAGAAATCGAACAGATTGCAAAGCTGGACAAGAATGAAAGATATTATCACCGCACGGATGAACAGCTTGTACAGTTTGCAAACTGGAAACCAGAGTTTGAAAAACTGATGGAGAAATAATCTAGGAAAATAGTTTAAAGTTTACATGCTGTCTCTTATACACATCTCCGAGCCCACGAGACCGATCAGTATCTC
>ERZ1026971.544-NODE-544-length-18327-cov-6.975372_pt1 | contig 18327 bp, 18 predicted proteins | sample MGYA00519294_ERZ1026971 | MGnify/ENA primary metagenome ERZ1026971 (study PRJEB26926, sample SAMN06164664) | human gut metagenome | biome: ENVO:00009003; feature: ENVO:2100002; material: ENVO:00002003 | host: Homo sapiens | place: USA | collected 2012 ... | reverse complement strand
GTCGTCGGCAGCGTCAGATGTGTATAAGAGACAGATATATACCACTTCATAATGGTCAATATTCACTTCCATACCCATCCGTTCCAGCATCTTCAAAGAAGAAAAGCGCTCCATGCGTGTTTCCTCAATGTCGCGCAGTTGCAAAATCGCATAGTTGTCCCCGGCGCTGTCCAGAAAGGCTTCCAGTCTGCTGTTATTTCCCGTATTACCGTTTACTTCATCCCACTTTTCAATTTTATCCTGTGACATAAACTCCCTCCTCTGAAATTCTTCCCGGTCATAATCGATCAGTTCTCGATTTCGGCTGCTAAGCCTGCATTGATCCATCGCCTGATCACGGGCTTCCAGAATCGAAGTTTCCAGTCCGTCTACTTCTCCGGCAGCTACCGGCTGAAATCCCTGATCGTATAAATGGTACGACCAGCCTGATTGACTGCGTTCCACTGTCAGATAGTTTTGACTCCCCAGCTGCCACACGGCAGTATCCCGGTCAAGCTCCGGTTCCGGGCGGCAGGTCCCGCCGCCGCGCTCCAGAAGCTCTGCAAACTGGCAAATATGGTAGACGTTGTTTCCAACCTGGGTATGGTAATCGTCAATGTAGCAGCATTTGGCTGCATAATGCCGATCCGGGTAATCCACCTGAATTGTCCCTCCGTCCGGAATACGGAATAGTTCCTTGTACCGGCTGTCGATAAAACGAATGTCGTGGGAGGGAAGACAGGCTGGTTCCTGAAGGCTTCGGCGTCGAATCTCTGACCGGGGATACGGAAGCAGGGATAGCAGAGATACTTTCGCCACTTCCTGACTTTCCAGTCCGATCTCTTCACAGGCCGCTACCCGTGCAGCTACCAGCGAGGAGGCAATTCGACTCTCCAGTAGATCTTCCCATGCCAGCATTCCAGAGTAATTTTCTTTCTTATCGCTTCGATGGAACGCTTCATACTGAAAGCCGCTTTCCGTTTCCTTGAGGTGGAGAAAAAACTGGCGGTCTACCAGATAAACTGCTTCTAACTTTTCCGCACTCATTTCCCGCCACCTCCGCTTTCAAATTCCAGCTGAAATTTCGGGCGTCCATCTGCTTCGGTGGTCAGCAGAACAGAAGCATTGTAGGTTTTTCCGGTTTTCTGGCTTTTGCAGTCTTTCACACGGATTCTTCCGTCCCGCACCAGACGTTCCGCCATCTGAGCAGTGAGGCGTTTGCCAATTTTCTTGAAGTAGGCGTTGTCTTTCCAGAGAATGAAGCGGCATTCCCGATTGGAGCAAAACCATCCCTTCTGACGTTCTATGACTTCAGCCCCACAGTGAGGGCAGGTTCCGATTACAGTTGTACCAGGCATAAGCACTTTGGCTCCTTTCACAATCTCATAGTTATTGACCAGTTCCATAATCATGCCAGAAATCTCATCCATGAAAGTTTCCGGCACATATTCGCCGTGTTCCACCTCCGACAGCTTTTCCTCCCAGTCTGCTGTCATAGCAGGGGACTGGAGCTGCTCTGGCGTTACGGTAATTAAGGCTTTCCCTTTTTCTGTGGGTATCAGCGTCTTTACCTTACCGCTGCCTTTGCGCTCCAAAAAGCCTTTCAGAACCAGTTTTTCGATGATGGCGGCACGGGTGGCAGGAGTGCCAATTCCTTTCCGTTCCGCATCCTCTGGAAAGTCATCAGCGCTGGCTGCTTCCATTGCCTGTAAGAGCAGGTCTTCGGTGAAATGCTTTGGCGGAGAAGTTTTTCCCTCTTTTATTTCTGTTTTCTCAATGGGAAGTGTTTCTCCCTCTACTAATGGCGGAAGCATTTTTGCAGCTTTTTCCTCTTTCGGAAGAAGCTGACGTTCCATCGCCTTCCATCCATCATCCAGAATTTCTTTCCCTTTGGCAGAAAAGACAGTACCGGCGCAGCTTAATTCCACGGCAGTTTCCGCATACCGATGCGGCTCGCTTACAGCGGCAAGAAGTCTTGCTACGATCATCCGCAGGACAGACTGTTCACCGGCAGGCAGAGCCGCAAGGTCAGCTTTCGCCATACTTGCTGTGGGGAGTAGGGCATGGTGGTCGGTAACTTTTTTCCCGTTGATTACTGCGCTTGCATGAACCACAGCGGGCGACTGTACACCAAAGGCCAGAGCACTGTTTTCTGCCAGTCCTGGAAGCGATGCTGCCATATCCTCGGTCAGATACCGGCTGTCCGTGCGGGGATATGTCACCAGTTTCTTTTCATAAAGGCTCTGCGTATAGTCAAGCGTCTGTTGTGCAGTAAAGCCGAAGAGACGGTTGGCTTCCCGCTGTAGTGTTGTCAGGTCATAGAGGGCTGGTGGCTTTTCCGATTTCTCCCTGCGCTCCACCTTTCTGACAGTTGCCATTCCCGCTTCCAGACAGGCTTTGCGGCACGATTCTGCATCTGTTTTTCCTTTAAATCGATCGCTGGAAACAGCAAAATCATTTACTGTAATCTGTACCGTATAAAACGGTTCCGGCATAAAAGCGGAGATGGCTGCTTCCCGCAGTACTACCATGCCGAGCGTGGGAGTCATTACGCGCCCTACATTGAGGGTCACACCATACAGGCAGGAAAAAAGCCGGGTAGCGTTGATTCCGACAATCCAGTCGGCACGCTCCCGGCAGAGGGCAGCTTCATATAAAGCATCGTATTCTGTCCCCGGTTTCAGATTGGCAAAGCCCTCCCGGATCGCAGTGTCTTCCATAGAAGAAATCCAAAGGCGTTCAAAGGGCTTTTTGCATCCGCACTGATGATAGACCAGACGGAAGATCAATTCACCTTCGCGCCCCGCATCAGTTGCACAGACCAGACTCTCCACATCCGGGCGTAACATCAGCTTCTTTAAAATGGAGAACTGTTTTTTCGTTGCCGCCGTCACCTGGTATTTCCAGGAATGGGGCAGAATCGGCAAGTCTTCCTTTCGCCATTTGGCATAGCGTTCTTCATAGCTTTCCGGCTGCGCCAGTTCTACCAAATGGCCGACGCACCAGCTGACAATATAGCCGCCGCCTTCCAGAAAGCCATCGCCACGCTTTGTTGCTCTCAGCACTTTTGAGATACTCTGAGCGACTGAGGGCTTTTCACAAACCACGAGTTTGAGCATGAGCAATCAACTCCTTTCGATTTTTGGCATGAAAAAAGCAGCCTGTACCGGAGTACATGACTGCCTATGTTTACTTCAACTCTTATTCTTCATCAGGTGGCACATGATCCCATTGTGTATCTGCCGCCCACCACTGTTTATTGTAGTATTGATAATCCTCATATCCGTTATCTACATCAGCATAATTATGAGTATGTATTTCTCCATCTCTTCGATCTCTATAAGAAACACGATATGAGTATGGCTTCCCATCTTTCTCCCAATTATTGGTGTTCGGATTCCAATATTTTTCGCCCGGTTCATGCTTAATGACTTCGGGTGAATAATCATCTTCCGTACTATCTGATGTATCCTGCTCCTCTGATGTATCAGAGGTCAATAGGACTTTGGCAATGTATGCGGCTATTGCTGCCGCACTGACAGCGATCCACTTTCCATTTTTTCGGAACCATTTTTGCCGTTTATCCTTTTTGCATTCTTTACAAATGTCTTTTTTATAATCATTTGGTAAAGGCTTCCCACAAATTGTACACTGCTTCAAAAAATCTGCCCCCTTAATATCTATAGCTGATTTATTTATTATATCATCCGTAACGGCATATCGCAATTTGTATGTTCAAGGCAACTCGAAAGCTGCCTCGTTTGGGAAAGTAGGGTTACGCCGGTTTAATCCTATGCATCGTCTTCTCCAGACTCAGAGTCAATTTCTTCGCTGTCAGTCACATCATCCTCATCCGGCAGTTCAAAATCATCATCCTCGTCTTCGGTATAATCCGCGTCCGGATCAGGCTTTGTCTGTTCCGCCTGCTTCTTTTTCTTCATCTGGAGAAACAGAAATCCACCGCCACTGGCCAGCACTGCCGCAAACAGCACAACAATCGGAAGCATATTCGTGGATTTTTCTTCTGGTTCCTCTACCGGTTCCGGCTCAGGTTCCGGTGCAGCTGTCTCAGGAGTTTCCGGTTCTGTTTCAACTTCTAGGCTTTCCTGATATTGTGCTGCCGCATCCTCATCCATCAGGCTGAGAAGATCGGCTTCATCCACCTGATTGAGGAAGTGGACGGTCTGTTCTCCTTCATCGTCACGGTCAATAATCAGGTAAAAATAATTGCCGTTCTTGCTCACCAATGTGATGAACTGCTTTCCAGCCCCTGTCACACCGCCGTTGTCGTCTACAATCGTCAGATTGCCATCCGGCGTCAGGGCTTCCATAGGTTCCTCTGTCGGCTCCGGCTCAGGAGTTTCCTCCGGCACCGCTTCTTCCTGAACCGGCTGCGATTCTGCCGTAGCGCTTTCGTCCACATAAGCGTAGGCGTTTACCGAAAATACACCAATACAAAGGGTCATAGCCAAAAGCAGCGCGAAAAACTTTTTAATCTTCATCTGTGGCATCCTCCTTTACCACCTGATTCACTGTTTCCGGAGAGGGAAGGGACTGCGCAGTCTGGCGCAGCAGCTGCCCCAACTGTTCCGGAGTCAGGTTAAACGCATGAACCAGGTCATGAATCTCCGTGTTTTCCTGTTCCCGATACCGTTTATCCAGTTCTTTATAGCGGGCGTCCCATTCATCCCGCCTGCGAAGAGCTTTATCCCGTTCTTCGCCGATTCGATCCAATTTTGCACTCATTCACATACCTCCTCAACGAATGCGTCCATACGCATAAAAATGAGATTGCCAGTAACTTGTTTCTATCGAAGCATAAGAGATCGGATTTCCGCAGTGGATCATCATCCCGCCGCCCACATAAATTCCCACATGGCTGGCACCGGCAGTATCATACGTCCCCTGGAAGAAAATCAGATCGCCGGGCTGTGCTTCACTGGCGGGAATAATATCGCAGGAACTCATAAGGCCGTTTGCCGTGGTTCTGCCCACATTCCAGCCATTGCCGCAGTTGTTGATTACCCAGCAGACAAAACCAGAACAGTCAAAGCTGGTACTGGGTGAACTTCCGCCCCAAACATAAGGAAATCCAAGATACTTTTCCGCCTCGTGGATCATATTGGCGAATTTTTCATCGGTCAGAGCTTCTCCCGGAATATCGTAGTCTGTATAAGGACCGGTAGGCGTGGCATAAATATCATCCTCAAACAGATAGGGACGGTTGCCCTGGGTCTGCAGCAGGATGTTATATCGTTCCTGCTGATCCTCCGTCAGTCCTGACGCAGCGATTGCCGTCCCCAGCCCATTGTTTCTAAGGGTGACATTGAGAATATAGTAGTTGTATTCCACATCAACCTCATATTCTTCTTCCGAGGTTTCTCCAGTTTCCGGATCAGTCACTGTATGGGTGCGTGTCTCCGTGCGTGTACGCACCTCCACTTCTTCCTCAAGTGTGAGCGTATACTGCCGGTCAAACAGTGCCTGTAAGGTTTCCTGAACTTCCGCTCTGGTATAATCCTCAAACAGAACCGTCAGGTAGGCAGTCAGCTCATAAGGATTGTGGTTGATCTCATCCAGCTGATACCGGTATTCATCATAACCGGGATGCGTGGATTCGATATTGTCGATCTCATTTTTCAGTGCGGCTTCCAGTGCCTTATAGTCCTCATTGGTTCCGGTAATGTCTTCATCCGTAGCAGTGAAGGAAGTACCCAACAAAGAGCCAGTACCGCCCTGCAGCATGGCAGAACAGGAGGAAAACGCCCCGGAAACCATCAGAAAAAGCAAAGCAAATACCAGAATAATAATCATGGCATGGGTATGCTGGACGGCAAATTCTTTGAGCCGTTCCAGCAGTGTTTTTGCTCCCTGAGCAGTTTTTTCGGTGCCTTTTGCTGCGCCGCCTGCAGTCTTAGACCCGGCAGCAGCCCCCTGAGTAGCTTTTGCTGTATAATATTGCTTTTTAATTTCCTGACGCTGCTTCCAACGGGAAATAGGATTGGATGCAATTTCCGGTTTATCCGTTACAGCCTGCTGATAAAGGGCTTCTACATTTGCCTTGTCTGCTTTCCGGTCAAGCCGGGCGGCTTTCTGGTATGCTTTCAACTTATGACCGTACCGGACATTACTGACAGTCTGTGCAGCGCCTTCCGCAAATTCTTCGCTCTGATGCGCCGCCTGTACACCCACGTTGTCATCCTCGTTTTCCGCAATTTCATGGTGTACACGGCCAGCAAGCGTACCAGTTACCGCATGGGAAGCGGTGCGGCTGATACGGCTGCCGGGAGACACTACATCCACTGCTGAATCGTCGAAGCGTAAATGCTCATTTACATCTGCTGTGCCAATTTTCTGCTTGCCGCCCTTTTTGCCCGCCGGTTTCTTTCGATCTGGTACTGCTTTCTTACTTGCCTGACCAGATGTCTTTTGAGAAACATCCGCATCTTTGGAATTATCCTTTTTGCCAAAGCGCAACTGTTCCTTGCGGTCAGCCGCTTTATCTTTCTCATGCTTCAGTTTATTCTTTGTGGGCAGCCGGGCTTTTGCGGCATCCGCCTTATCCGCAGCCCGTTCCGCTTTCTTTGCCGCATGGGCAACCGGCTTATTCGCCAGTTCCTCTTCTTCAAACCGCAGGCGTGTGGTTCTATTCTTCATCCGACCGCACCCCCTTTCTGACCTCCCGAATCCGATCTTGCGCGATTTTCCAATATTCCTCTGAGATTTCCGTTCCAGTAAATTTTCGTCCAGATTGAATCGCGGCCAACGCTGTACTTCCCGTTCCCATAAATCCATCGAATACCAAATCATCCGGATTACTGGATATTTGAATCAACCACTGCAGACAGACTTCGTTTTTTACCGTTGGATGAAAGATTCCATTCTTTTTCTGCCACATGGAATGGTGTGTGGCCTTCGGGTATTCTGAGCCAAACCAGCAGTCCGAAAACCGTGTTTTATACCGTTTGCTGGGCTGGCGTCCCTTGTGAAACATAGTGCCTTCTTTATTCCGGTTTTCCAGAAGCGTAGTTGAGTTGAAAATTCTCCGCCCTTTTTGACAGAAAATCACCCATTCTGCGCTGCTTGCATAGCTTCCTTTCAGATCGCCAATCCCTCCAAGCGTTCCTTTTTCAATCACCAGGCAATTTTTGATGGTAAAGCCAGCTTCCTTCAGGCATTGAAAATGGCAAGGATAGCAGTCAAAACGGGTAAAAAAATACGCATGGCTGTTCATGCGTAAAATGCGGTAGCTCTCTCTGGCAAATGCAGAATAATCAATCCCATCATCACCCGGAAGCATGGCGTGCGGAATCTTTGCAAACTGATTGCTGTAATGGATACCATAAGGGGGATCGGTCAAAATCAGGGAAACTGACTCGTCCGGAATCCTTTTCATAAAAGTCAGACAGTCCTCACAAAAAATTCTGTTTTCGTAGTCCCTGGGGAAAATCCTATCTTCATTTTTGAACAGCATCTCACGCCTCCCGTTCCATAATCTCCGACAGCTTCGATGTCATGATGCTGTACAGCTCCAAATCTGTCGGGAAGCGGTCAACGAAGGGCAGGATCACGTTTCCATAGAACAGAAGACCTTCGCCCTCGCCGGAATGGGTTACATAGGAAAGCTGGTGGGGACTGATATTCAGCTGGTTCGCCAGAATCTGCCGGTCACCGGCGGCCTGGTTGAGCATGATAATAAAGTCAGAATTTTCAAAGATATTCTCCACTTCGCGGCTAGAGAGCAAGTCTTTGACATTCTGCGTAATTCCTGTCGGAATCCCGCCCCATTTCCGAAAACGCTTCCAGATTTCTACGGAATAGGAAGCGGTCTGTTCTTCTTTCAAAAGAAGATGGAACTCATCCATATAGTAGCGAGTGGTTTTACCCTGTCCGCGGTTCTTTGTCACCCGTCCCCAAACCTGATCCTGGACAATCAACATCCCAATTTTTTTCAGCTGCTTGCCAAGCTCTTTGATGTCATAGCAGACGAACCGGTTTTCAATATCCACGTTCGTCCGGTGATTGAACAGGTTCAGAGAACCTTTGACGTAAATTTCCAGTGCCGTTGCCACATGGTGGGCTTCCTTTTCGTCCTGCGCCAAAAGCGTGTTGTAGAGATCCTCCAACAATGGCATATTCTCCGGCAACGGGTTCTCAAAATAGGGCTGATAAATCTGGTGAACACAGCGGTCAATGACTGTCTTTTCCACCGGCTGCAGCCCTTCCTTGCCGCCCACGACCAGTTCGCAGAGTGACAGGATAAAATCTGCTTTCAGCGCAATGGGATTATCTTCCTCACTATAATTGCTGTTGATGTCCATGGGGTTGATATACTGGGTGCTGGCAGGGCTGATTTTAATGACCTGACCGCCCATGCGCGTCACAAGAGGTGTGTACTCGCTTTCAGGATCACACACGATGATGTCATCATCCGTAGCAAGAAAAGCATTGGTGATCTCACGCTTTGCCGAAAAACTCTTTCCGGAACCAGGTGTGCCGAGAATCAGACCGTTGGGCGTTTTCAATTTTTTCCGGTCAACCATAATCAGATTGTTGGAAAGCGCGTTCAGACCATAATACAGCGCCTCCGGGCTGTTCTGAAACAGCTCCTGGGTGGTAAACGGGATAAAGATAGCCGTGGAACTGGTGGTCAGCGCACGCTGAATCTCAATCAGGTTCTGTGCCAGCGGGAGACTGCTCATAAGCCCCTGTTCCTGCTGGAAATCCAGGCGGCACAGATTACAGTTGTGCTTCTGTGCAATACTGGATGCCTGGAACACATTGGTTTCCAACTCCTGCAGCGTTTTTCCGGTATTCATCACCAGAAAAGTAATCAGGAACATTCGCTCATTCTGGCTCTGCAATTCCTTCAAAAGCGCCTTTGCGTCTTTCCCGTAGGTAGCTAGGTCGGAGGGGATGATGTCGATGTCATACCCCGAACGGACCGCCTTCTTCTGTTCCTCGATCTTGCTGCGATCCAGTTCTGTAATCGTGCGCTTAATGGTCTTAATGGCTTTGTTCTGGTCTACAGACTGGATGTGCATTGTTACAATCTCGCTGGATTCCATATCCAGAAAATCTTTCAACAGCTGGTCGCTGAGGTCAGAAGCGGTAATAGAGAGAAAACTCATCGCCCCATACAGCGATCCCATCTGGAACGTCTTTCCACCGGGGAAAGAAAAGCTGCTGGGCGCAATAAAATCCTTCACCGACAAACCCGATGCAGGAAGCCATTTCCAGTCGAAATAGAACTTGTCATGGTCGCCCATGTGGAACATGGAGTGCATCAGGTGCAACCGCTCCTTACCATTTAACGTCCGGGCGTAAACGCCCAGGCGGCGGAAGTTGTTGAGCAGGTCCGTCTGGACGTGCTCCAGCCGGGGCTTTGCCTGCTTCATGGATTCCGCTTCAATGCCGAAGGTCAGATATTTGGTTTTAGTCAGACCGTTGTTGCCACGTTCCAGCTGCTGGCGAAGCATCTGGCTGTATTCCTGACGCACATCATCAAAGCCATCCTGCCGGGGCTGAATCTGAATCCGACGTTCAAAGCTCTCCATATCAGTAGCCATATTCATAAAGGACAGCTCAAAGTGGATGGAGCTGTCAAAGAAGTTCAGAAAGCCGCACCATTCCTCAAAAATGGAAGTTTTGTCCTCCTGCTGAGCCAGCTGGTAGTTGATGTCCTGAAACTGAATGGTTTTCGTGTAATAGCAGTCACTGACCCGGCAGATGCCGTCCGGGAACATCCGCTGAAACGGGATAGACTGCTGTGCCGTGCGGGGAATCCCATCGTCCCGTTTCGCCTTTTCAATGACAGAGCGAATCTGCTTTTTTTCCCGCTTTGTCAGAGTGTCCGGAAGATCTATTCCGCTGGGTTCTGTCTGTTTTTTTCTGCTTTTCAGAGCAAACAATACGCTGTACCTCCTGTTCTGCCCATGCCTGCCGCATCAGTACCGCATAGTAATTGTTGGTCTGATAGGGCCGGACTTTCGGGCGAATAAATTTTGCTTCGATAAACTGCTTTGCAATGACTTCCAGTGGCTGGCCGTGTTTCTCATACATTCCCAGAAAGAACATGGGGAGCATGATAATCATCATGCCGATGGCGGCAAGAGACACATTGCCGGACTGCTTTAACAGGAAGAAAGCCGGAACGCCCACCAGCGCACCGGCTCCGAAGCAGAGAAGCTGTCGTTTTGTCAGGTTGAATAATACTTTTGATTTCACCCGTGTAAGGTCACGGGGAACCGAGATATAAGCTGCCAATTTGAATCCCTCCTAGTCTAGTGAGCGGAAAACACTCCCTTAGCGAGAGCGCCGGTCTTAAATAAAGTAAAGCACAACAGTACCGTGTAGCCGACTACGCCCCAGATTGAGGCAATCACATCATCGCTGAAAGAGATTCCCTGAATCAGTACCGCATAAATTCCGACACAGATCAGAATCAGAAATCCCTGAAAACCAAGTGCCAGAAGCGAGCGCAGATAATTTTGTCCCACCTGGCTTTGCTCCCGGTTGCCAAATGTGGCAAAGGGGATCGGCGCAAGGCTTACGGCCAAATAAATTTCTATCATCCGGCCATATACGATAATGAAGATAATGATACTCAGCGCCCACATGGTGACATTGAGCAGGAAAGATTGGAGGAACAGACCAATCAACGGGCCAATGTCCATCTCCATCAGGGTTTCTTCCAGAGTCTCCAAAGCCGCTCCATCAATGGCTGTAGTATCTGAAATCAATCCACCTGCTCCGTTAATCACGTTCTGGCAGACATCAAACACCGCCATGGTGATATTAAAGCAGTTGGTGATCAGCATAACTGCCACGAAGGTCTTGAAAACCCACTTGAAGAAAATCCAGGTTTCAAAATTGGCAAGGTTATTGTGATCGATAATCATCTGGATCAGTTCGTAACAGGCGATAATCGTAAGGATAATGCCTGCAATCGGGATAATGACAGATTCCGACACATTCCGAATCATAGAGAAGACCCCCGGCGAGAAATTCGCCGGGGATGTTCCCACCTGCGTCGCAACATCGCCAACCTGCTGGTTGACTGCATCAAACATCCCGGACAGATGATCCATAATCCCACCGACCAGCACTTCCTTCAGCCATTCGGTAATCGATTCCCAGATAAAATCCATCCGGCTGCGACCTCCTTTCTGCCCGCCCCGCATTATGCGGGACAGGGCGAGGATTTACAGGGTTTCCGATTAACCGAACAGACCGGACAGAAGCGGAACGAGCGTGATGCCGATCAGGGCAACGCCGCCGCCCGCCATGAGCTGCTTCATACCCTGGCTTTTTGCACCTGGATTGTCGTTTCCATAACCTTCCAGAAGGTTGATTGCGCCCCAAATACCAAGGCCAGCACCGAGAGCAACAACAAGGGTCTGGAGAACAGTAATCGCTTCATTAAAGAAATCCATACAAAATACCTGTGACCGAAGCATATCGGGAGATTGTCTGTAATAGGAATCCGCACAGCAAAGACAGAAAGCAAAAGCCGCTGGCATTCTTCATTCCAACGGCTCCCGGCTTCGGTCTTTCCTTTCTTAATTTGATATTGTGATTTCTGCATCCTGTCTTTGCAGGCGGAGAGAATGCCTGAATGTAAACCGCGCATTAGAACCAGATAAATTTCTCTGCTTACCGCAGTCGGTCTGTTCTTTTCGCAATCAGGGATTCATGGCATAAATAAAAAGCCTGCCCTTCCAGACAGACTTGCGTTACAAAGCGTCAGCATCCACGACCGTAAAGACATCGTTCTTTTTCAATTTCATTTTCCTGTTCAGGAATTTCTCAATGTCGAAGGTGTTGCGCTTATCAAAATCGGACGTGTATTTGTAGTTCGGGTGCTGGGTCAGATCATATTTATCGGACAAAAATGGCCGGACACCGCGCAGCTGAAGGATGCACTTGCCTCCGTCCAATACGGCAAGCTCATCGATGGAAGCGAGATCATGACCGGTCTTTTGATAATTTGTGCCGTATGACGGGCTGTTGCCCCTGGTATCAGAAGTGTTGAACATATCAATCGTTTCCTTACCTAGGGCAGCATTCAGCTCTTTCAGTGTTGTCGGCTCAGAGCCACCCAGGAAAATCTGCGAATCCATATTGCCGACAATCGTATCCGCATTGTCCTTGTAAATGGCTTTCAACTGGCTTTTGGCCTGCAGCACCAGGCAGGCGGAGATCTCACGGCTTCGGATGGTCGCTACCAGCTTCTCCAAGTTGGGGATCTGCCCGATATTGGCTGCCTCGTCGATCAGACAACGCACATGAACCGGGAGCCGACCTCCATACACATCATCCGCTTTTTCACAAAGCAGGTTAAACAACTGCGTGTACACCATAGAGATCAGGAAATTGAAGGTGCTGTCCGTGTCACTCATGATCAAGAACAAAGCCGTTTTCCGATCTCCAAGGGTATCTAGCTGTAACTCATCGTAGGCGGTGATTTCCCGCAGTTCCTGAATGTCGAATGGAGCTAATCTGGCACCGCAAGAAATCAGGATCGACTTCGCGGTTTTGCCAGCGGCTAATTTATAGAGTCGGTATTGGCGAACTGCAAAGGAATCCGGTTTTTTTCGTTCCAATGCCTCAAACATCAAATCCACTGGATTCTGAAATTCTTCATCATCCTCCCGGACTTCCATCGCATTCAGAAATGTCAGCAGTGTAGCAAAATTCTGTTCCTCCACCGGAGCCTCGTAATGGATATAGGCGATCAGCGCTGTATAGAGCAGCTTCTCCGATTTTTCCCAGAACTCGTCACCGCTTTTTCCGTCCCCCTTCGTATTTGCCATCAAAGTTGTCACCAGTTTCAAAATATCCTTCTCACTATGCACATAGGCGAATGGATTGTACCGCATGGACTTTTTGAAATTGATGGTGTTAAAAATTTTGATCCGATACCCGTGCTTTAACAATGCGTTTCCGCATTCGCAGACGATCTGGCCCTTTGGATCGGTGACTACAAAGGAAGTCGGATACTCTTTGGAGTTACACTGGAGGAGATTGGGCTTAATCCAGAACCTGGTCTTACCGGAGCCGGAACCACCTACAATTAAGACGTTCTTATTGCGGGCATTCTTTGGATTATCAGGCCGGTTCGATAACATCAGGCGTTCCGTCTTTGTCAGAATAATATTGTCCTCAAATTTCGGAGCCACGAACGGTTCAATGTCTTTGGCTGTTCCCCATCGCGCCGACCCGTACTCCATATTGTGGCGATACTTCTTAGCATTTTTTCCTTTCAGATAAACTGCCAGCCGGATACATCCTCCGGCAAACAGCCCGACCAGCAAATCGGAAGGGTAGAAGCTGGGCATCGGATTGGCAAAGGCCAGACCGATTGTGGAGAAGAACGCCAACAATTTTGCAGAAATATCCGTTCCTTCTGCCAGACGCCAAGCTTCTCCGAGATTGGTAGCAAGCAATCCGAGGATCAGATACGGAATATTCAGAATTACCAGGCGTTTGATTTCTTTCTTACTCATAAATCACGCTCCTGTTTCTTCTGCCGTACCTTCGCAGGCATGGAAGCCACCAACTGCTTCAGTTTGTTCAGCTGCTTGAGCACGCTCGGTTTCTTTTGCTTTTGCAGCAGAGAAGCGGAGTATTCCTTAAACGCGGCAGTCATGGCGTCCCCATCCCTGGCTTTGAAGAACACCAGATACCGGGGCGGCGTCTGGGACGGATCTTTCGTAATGGCATAATCAATACCATACTTGTCTAGAAAACGCTTAAAGCCTTTGATGTCCGTTTTTTCAATCTCAATATTGGTAGCACCCTGATTTTGCCCTAATAGCTGATCAATGGTCTGCTCACCTACGGGTTTTTCGTTTTCAGCAGCCAGCTTCTTTGCTTTTACATTGCGCCGGTGCTGCATATATTTCCGAAAGGCCGCAAGCAGTGTCCGACCGCTCAGCTTTGTCGTACTGATCGCCAGATTCAGTGTCCTGTTTTCTACTTCCTCCTGCAATAGACCACCTCCTTAACCCGAACACGGAATCGGGGAAAATAAAAGATGCCAGATCAGGTAAAAAATACCGTTTCGGCATCAACGAATCTGTTCTTTTTTATCGTAATGCAGGCGTCCCTGCACTACGCGGGCATGGCTTAAAATCTTGATGTGACCTTTTTCCTGATTTTCGAGTAATTTTCGATACCCCTCATCCGTTAAAAACAAACGGGTTCGCTCACCTTGCCATCCAACAGGAGAATCTTTTGTCAAAACATCAAAGATAATCATATGGCGGGTATCATCAGCAAAGCGTTCCAACGCCATATACTCATGCCCGTGATACTCCTTCGCGCCAGCTTTCAGATGCATTTCCTCCATCAGTTCACCAATCGTTTTTCCGTTACTCATGCATATCTCCTTCCGATTGCGTCAGCGTAATGCTGCAATCCACCTCATTTCCCCAGACATCCCAGCCGGGAGATATTTCCCTTGCGAATAGCTCAATGCGCGGAACATCTCCTACCAACGTAACTGCCAGATCTCGGACAATATCCGGCTTTTTGCTATGCCGTTCTCTGGGACTGATAATCAGCTGAGAAATACCGGCGCACTGACGTTTTGGTTTCCCTCTGACTGCCAGCAAACATATCTCTGCATTACTGCGTGTCCACCATCCAAGGCCGAGAAAAAAGCCGTTTCCGGATGGATTTGTCTTTACCCATACAAAGCCGACGGTCTTGTACTGGAAGCCCCATGCTTCAATTAATCGAAGGGCTTCCGAGAGTTTCGGAAAGGTTGCCCACAGAAGCAATATACAATTATCTGCCGCAATTTCCGCAACGGAAAGCTGATATAGTTCCTCATCCGACATTGTGACGTAATGGTTAATTGCAGCTCCCTGTACCTTGCCGCTGCGGTAACGCCAAGGTGGATCGGCATAAATCAGTTCATATTTCTTCATACCTCACCATTCAGCAGAAGCGCCGGAAAGTCCTGCCCATCGGCACAAAGAATTACCGTGCGATGAGCGACCATGCGCTGTACATCGTAAATGTCCTCTGCAGTCACAGAAACGTCCTCACCGTCACCGTCCACATCATAGAAGATAGCAGGGCCGACCAGATATTTCCGACCATCCAGCACCAGAACCTGCCGTTCATCATATCTCATAAGCAAATCACAGTCCGGAGCCTGAATCACGGAATCGTCTGTGCCGAAGCATTTCAGCACATCAAAACATTCGGTGACATCCTTCACCTGGATACCTTTCCCCGGAAGCGCAGCGACCATCAGAATGTAATCGCTGTCTGTTGAACTGCTGTGCAGATCAGCAGCTTTCAGGCAGTGCCGGATTCCATCCAACATTTCTCCGATACCTGCCACCAGCAAGTCCACATCTACGTCCGCAGCATTGGTTTTGCCATTCATTTCATTTTTGTTGAGCATATTTGTTCTCCTTTACCTTGACTGATCCCGCTGTCTCTTTTTCTGCCATTGTTCCAACAGCCGGATAATCGTATCTTGCATTTGCTTTGGGGTATAAGAGCGCGGGAAATACTTACGGAGTACGTCATTCTTAAGTGTAACCGTATCCAATTCGCTCTTTTTCTCTTCATTCATAATCGTGTTCATAGCATCTTGGGTACACATCCCTGCCTGGCTGAGCTTTTTAATCCGCTGTGCCTGAGACAGCGATGGAGTGGACTGTCCGTAATCCATAGCTTCCAGGAAACCTTGCTGTTCCTCTTTTTTCAGAAAAGATAATTCCACCGCCGGGTTGAATGCGATTTCTTTACGATCCACCATATCCAGAAGCTCCGGGATCAGATTGGTCAAATTGATAAATCGCTGAACCTGACGGGCGCTTTCACCGGTTTGCTCAGCAATAATCTCTCTGGATTCTTTACCGTCAGACTTCCGGCCAAGTTGGCCGGAAGTTAAATCCGTCCGTTCGCCCTGATGCTTCATCGCCTCCATCTTCATTTTGTAGGCAAACGCACGCTCGCTGGGGAGAAGCGTTTCTCTTTGAAGATTGGAGTCCACCATGGCAATGGTTGCGGTATCATCATCCATCTGGCGGACAATCACTGGCATGGTTTCAAGTCCGGCAAGTTCCGAAGCCCTCATGCGCCGGTGGCCTGCCACTAATTCATACCCGCCCTCCGGACGGGGACGGGCAAGCGCTGGAGCCAACACGCCAAATTGTGCCACGCTTTCCACTGTGCGCTGCATGGCTTCATCATCCACCACCCGGAAAGGGTGATTTTTGAACGGGTGTAATTCAGAGAGTGGAATCTCCTGAACCCGTTCAGACTTTTTTACAGGCATTCATATAATCCTCTCTTTCCCGGCTGTACAGCCGTTTTTCTACTATGAAAGCAGCACCTCCTTGACCAGTTCCTGCTTCGATTTTCCAATCGCCGTTCGCCGGTCATATCCTGGAACGTGTACCGGCGTACACATTTCCAACACACGACTGTAAATTCTGGCGTGTGCCACATCTTCAGGATTACGGAGCTGGCTGATCGTCAGGTTTGTTGTGATAATCAATGGAAGCCCTGTCTTATAGCGTTCATCAATAACAGCGTAAACCTGTTCCAACGCATATTCGGTATTCCGCTCAATACCAAGATCATCAATAATCAGCAGAGAGAAGCGGTTGAAAGAAGCAATATAGCGGTACCGCTCATCCGAATACATGGCACCCATCTGGTTTAGGATTTTGGAAAAATTGGTCATCAGGACAGGAACACCTTTTTCCAACAATGCATTAGCAATACAGGCGGCCAGGAATGATTTTCCTGTTCCAACATCGCCCCAAAGCAAAAGGCCAAGGTTTTCCGCCTTGACCTTCTTCCAATTCTCCACATATCGCTTTGCCATCTGGACGCTGGGAGTGTCCATAGCTGATGCAAATGTCCAGTCCTGAAGATGTCGCTCCTGAATACCTGCCGCTTTCAGGCGGCGAACGTAGAGCAGCTGTTCTTCCTCCTTCATACGCTGTTCCTGTCGTTCCCGTTCTTCCTTCTGGCATTTGCAGATGCAGGGCATGATTCGTTCTTTACCCTCAAATGTGATCCGACATTGAACCGGCGTATGACATTTTCCGCAATAGATGAGTCCATCTTCGCCGAGATATTGCTCCGGTCCAGGTTCTTTCTGAACCTGAATACGATCCAGAAAATCGAACATTGTATTCATAAACTTTCTCCCTCCTTGTACCGGTAGTTATCATGGCTATATGCAGGCAGTTTTGACTGTTTGGAATCTCGTCTTGCCCAACTGCGGATGGTGGCTAAGTGATTTTTATAGCGTCTTCCGCTGGAAGCCATATATTCCGATAATCGTTCAATGCGGCTCTGATAGTCTGCTGGAAACTCAGTTTGGAGTTTTTGCAATTCTTCGTCCGAAAGAAATACATTCTGATACATTCCGTACCGATGACGGGAAGGTTCTGATACTGTTTTTGCCTTCTCATCTGTACTTAATTGTTCTTTACTTGATCCTTCTTTACTTCTTTGTGCGGGAGTTATCGTATCCGGCGGAACCGTATTCGGGCTTACCGTATCCGGCTTTTCCGTACACGGTGAATCCATACACGGCTGCGATCTCGGCTTTTCAAAAATCACATACTCCGTCTGTCCCAAGCGGCCGTTCGGTTGACGAAGCTGGCGACGTTCCAGATAGCCATGTGTTTCCAGCTCTTTCAAAGCGGTGAGAATACCATCTACGCCTTCCAAGGAAATTGCCGCAAGTCCTCTCACAGAGTAGTGCCATGTGTCTGGCAGGCTGAGAAGCATGGAGAGAAGCCCCTTTGCTTTCAGACTCAGTGTCTGATCCCGCAGATGGTAGTTAGACATGGTTGTGTAGTTGGTATTTTTCTCTACCCGGAAAACAGCTATCTCAACCACCTCCTTACGGCACTGTACTCGTTAGCAACACATTCTTCACTTCACACAACCTCCTTGCATTGCATACTTTCTGCTCCTGCCAGTAACGGCAGAAACAAAAAAAGAGCGGTTACCCGCCAGCCAGGATTTCTCCTGACGGCAGATAACCGCTCTATGTTCAAATACTATTCTTTTCTGATCTGGCATTTCCTCCGTTACGCTGCCAGCGGCGCAGATTGCATTATATGATTGAAATTCTCTTTGTTTCGGGTCAAAAACAAATAGAACCAGCCACAAAGCCTTGATTTTCAAGGCCTTTCTGTGTTGGTTCTATTATTACACAGCCATCTTTGGTGATGACGCAGCCGATCTTCCCCGCCTCAATGTCAGCGATCATGCGCTGGAAGGCAGGGCGGTTGAAATTGCGGCCCGTATAGCCGTCATCCACATAATACTCATACTGGAACATCCCATGCTTTTCTG
>ERZ1026971.539-NODE-539-length-18458-cov-7.819377_pt1 | contig 18458 bp, 15 predicted proteins | sample MGYA00519294_ERZ1026971 | MGnify/ENA primary metagenome ERZ1026971 (study PRJEB26926, sample SAMN06164664) | human gut metagenome | biome: ENVO:00009003; feature: ENVO:2100002; material: ENVO:00002003 | host: Homo sapiens | place: USA | collected 2012 ... | reverse complement strand
AGCGTCAGATGTGTATAAGAGACAGGGTGTGGCGGGCCTCGGCCCGGCGCGGGTCCGGGCTGCGGGGACCCGCTGTGAAGTACGGCGGGTTGCAGGCGGCAAAATCGTACTGCCCCTGCTCCGGCCCGGCGGTGCAGAGCTGCCGCAGGTCGCCGCAGACCGGCGCGATGTGCGCGGCGTCGGTGTTTTCGGCCAGGGCCGCGGCGCAGAGGGCGGACGCGGCGGGGTCGATCTCCAGCGCGGTGCAGGGGCCGCGGTGCCCGGCGTCGTGCCAAACGAGTGAGACGATGCCGCACCCGCTGCACAGGTCGAGCGCGCGCTCGTTTCTGCGGGGCTGCGCGAAGCGGGCCAGCAGCAGCGCGTCGGTGCCGAACGTCGCGCCCGGCGCGGTCAGCACGCGGGTGCCGTTGTCGAGAATTTCAACGCCCATTCAGACTTTTGCACGCAGCTGCGCATATTTCAGCAGTGCGACCTGGGTCTTGCTGTCCTTGATCGTGCCGTCCATCACAAGGCCGAGAGCCTCGTCGAACGGCATTTTGACGACGTCAAGGAACTCGCCCGCGTCGAGGTGCTGCGCTGTGCTGTGCAGGCCGGTGGCGGCCCACAGATAGATTTTCTCGCTGTCGTAGCCGACGGTGGCATAGACGACGCCGAGGTCGATAAAATTGTCGGCGGTCAGGCCGCACTCCTCGCTCAGCTCGCGCTTGGCGGCCTCAAACGGGTCCTCGTCCGCTTCGAGCTTACCGGCGGGCAGCTCCCAGATCTCCTCGCCGAAGGCGTAGCGGAACTGACGTACCATCGTCACGCTGCCGTCGGCGTCCACAGGCAGGATGCAGGCGCCGCCGTGGTGGTGGACGATCTCCCGCGTCGAGGTCGTGCCGTCCTCAAGCTGTACCTTGTCCACGGTCACGCGGATGACGCGGCCATTGAAGATTTCCCTGCTTTCCAGCATGGTCTCGGTATGTGCCATTGTTTTTCTCCTTTGCAGATAGGGCCCCGCCGTACAGGCAGGACCGATACTGCTTCCATTTTACAGCAGACGCAGACAATAATCAATAAAGTCGAGCGTATATTTTTGGCTGCGCAGCCAATCAGAGGCGTGGCCGTCATCGAGGTAGGTCAGCAGGGCTTCGGTCAGGATGGGGTCCTGCATCAGATATTCGCGGCAGTACTGCCCGTCCGGCTCCCGGATAGCCTGGCAGAACACAACGCCGCGGCCCTGAAAAACATTGACGCTCATCGACGGAGTCGGCGCCAGCTGGGCAGAGTCCACGATGCGCAGGGTGCGGCGGTCAGACTCCGCAGCGCGGCGCAGCCGCAGGAGCAGCTCCCGGCGGGTGGGAATGTCCGGCGCATCGCACAGATCCGGCGGAATGTCGAACATTTTCCCGGTGCGTACAAACTGCAAAAGACCTTCCTCACAGAAATAGAGGTCCGGGGCCTGGGCGCTCCACATCTGCAGGTGTTCGAGCAGGGCGGGCAGGGACTGCAGCGCGGCGCCGGGCCGGGCAAGCTGCAGGGCCATTTTCTCGTCGGCAAACAGGGCGAACGGCGGCTGGTAGCGGATCATGGAGCAGCGGCGCTTTTCCGAAAAGAGGTCGTTGTACAGCGCTATGGATTCCGAAAAGTCGTGGGCATCGGTGGCCAGCTTCAGCACCGATGCGGCGTTGAGATATTTGCGGCTGAACGCAAGGCGCAGATTTTCGACGGCCTGGCGGTCCATGATGATGTAGGCCTTCTGGCCCTGGATGTCCATCATGACGGCGGCCTTGGGCAGCAGCAGATAGACAGGCATCAGCGTGCCGGGGCTGGGCTCGGTCATGACGTGGCGCACGACGCGGGCCTCGTAATTCAGCTTGGGCAGGAAAAGGAACGGCAGTGTGCGGGTCAGGACGGACACGCCGGACACCCATTCCCGGGGAATGTCGCGGTTCTCGGCATAAACCAGCAGCTGGGCCAGTGCGACGGGTGCGCCGTCCGCTGCCGAAAAGCGTTCTATCAGCACATGGTCCAGCATGGGGTTTGTGAACGGCGAGAGGAGCAGCGGGCGGGTATCGCCGGACAGAATGTGGTTGGCCACCAGCGATGCCACGGCGGCGGCGACTGCGCGGCTGCCCTCTATGTACTGCTCGCTGCAGCGCAGCTGGCTGGCGGCTTCGTTGGAGATAAGGCCCTCGCGGTGGGTGAAATCCTCCACCCGGAAAGAGACCTCCAGCAGGTGGTGCAGCTCGGCGCGCAGCCTGGGATCGGGGCCGCGGCCACGCTGCTTGTATTGCAGCAGCAGGGCGGATTTCTCTTCCTCGCTCAATTCCAGCGCGTCGGCCAGGTGCTCCAGCTGGAACTCCCGCGGGGTGCGCTGACCGTTTACAATTTTGTACAGTGTGGAGCGGTCGATCGACGCTTTGCGGGCCAGCTCGGCCATTGTGCCGGGGTAGCGGGTGACGAATATCTTCAGGGTCTGGGTCAGTTCGCTCATGGGGGCGGCCTCCATTTATGGAATGCTATTACTATACCGCGAAAGTGCCGCGCTGGCAAGTGTAAACTTTTTTGGTACATCGTTGCGATATGCCGGGAAATTTGTTATAATCTGGGAAAGTGAAAACGAGGTGACCGTTATGAAAAAGCATCCTCTTTTGGCGGCAGGGGCCGCGGCGGGCACGGCGGTGCTGGGCGCGGCGTATGCCGTCTACCGCGTTGCCTTTTACCAGAAGCCGACGACGAAGGTGCCCTCCCCGGCGGATATGCCCACGCGGGAGTGCTACCGCAAGGCCATGTGCCCCGACGCCGACGCGCTGGCGCGGGATATGTTCAAGGCCGTGCACATCACGGCGCAGGACGGTACGCCGCTGGCCGCACGCTACTACCACCACGCCGACGGCGCGCCGCTGGCAATCATCTTCCACGGCTACCGCGGCTATGCGGAGCGGGACGGCCTGGGCGGCTATACGCTGTGTACGGCGCTGGGCTACAATGTGCTGCTGCCCGACCAGCGCGCCCACGGCTACAGCGGCGGCCATACGATTACGATGGGCGTGAAGGAGCGCTACGACGCCCGCGACTGGACGGTCTGGGCGCGGAGCCGCTTCGGCCCCGAGGTGCCGATCTTTTTGATGGGCGTCTCGATGGGTGCGGCCACCGTGCTGCTGGCCGCCGGGCTGAACCTGCCGGACAACGTCTGCGGCATTGTGGCGGACTGCGGCTACACCAGCCCGCGGGAGATCACCCGCAAGTGCCTGCCGGAGTATCTGCCAGGTATGCCGCTGGAGCTGACCTATGCGGTTGGACGGCTGGGCGCGATCCTGTTCGGCCACTTTGACCCCGAGGACGCCGACTGCGAGGCCGCCGCAGCGCAGAGCAAGGTGCCGATTTTGTTTGTCCACGGCGACGCGGACGGCTTTGTACCCTATGATATGGGAAAGCGCAACTATGAAGCCTGCCGCGCGAAAGGCAAGAAATTTTTGACGGTACACGGCGCAGAGCACGCCGTGAGCTACTACCACGACAACGACGCCTACACGAAGCAGGCAACGGAGTTTTTGCAGGATTGTCTGGCCCGGCACGGCTTTGTATGGCCGCCCGAGACCGACGAGCCTGAAAAATGATATAGAGGAGTGTTTAGTATTATGAAGCGTATTGCTACCACGAACGCACCCGCCGCCCTGGGCCCCTATGCCCAGGCCGTTGACACCGGTGACACCGTCTATTGCAGCGGCCAGCTCGGCCTGGACCCCGCCACCGGTGCATTGGCCGAGGGCGTGCAGGCCCAGACGCACCAGGCGCTCAAGAATCTGCAGGCTGTGCTGCAGGAGGCCGGTCTGACGCTGGACAATGTCGTCAAGACGACAGTATTTGTGCAGGATCTGGGGGATTTCGGCACCGTGAATGAAATTTACGGCACCTACTTCCACGGCGGCTTCCCCGCACGCAGCTGTGTGCAGATCGCCGCGCTGCCGAAGGGAGCGCTCGTCGAGATTGAGTGCATTGCGGTGCGGTAATAGCGCGTTGACGCGAAAAAGTGCTTTGCAGGGGCGGATTTCCTGTCCGCCCGGGGATGCTTCCGCCGCCGCGGACGGCGCGGGCGCATATAGAATGCGCCCCTACGGAGGCTCCGTGAGGGGAAATCGCAAATAGAAAACGGGCGCGGGCGCATATAGAATGCGCCCCTACAGTCTCGGCAAGGCAAACACAGCGACAATAATACATAACCGGCAGGCCGCCTGAAAACGGTCTGCCGGTTTCGGTTATTTCCCGTAGCTTGCCAAAAACTGCCGGGTGCGTTCCTCTTTGGGGTGGTCGATGAGCTCCTTGGCGTCGCCCTGCTCGACGACGACACCGCCGTCCATGAAGAGGATGCGGTCCGCAGCGTCGCGGGCAAACTTCATCTCGTGCGTGACGATGATCATCGTCGTCTTGTGCTCGGCCAGCTCGCGCAGGACGCGCAGCACCTCGCCGGTCAGCTCGGGGTCAAGGGCTGAGGTCGGCTCATCAAAGCAGAGGATGTCCGGGTGCAGCGCCAGTGCGCGGGCAATCGCCACGCGCTGTTGCTGCCCGCCGGAAAGCTGGTGCGGGTAGTGGTTCTCCCGGTCAGAAAGCCCCATCTGCGCCAGCAGGGCCTTTGCCTGCGTTTCAATGTCGGCCAGAATCTGCCGCCGGTTCTGCTTGTAGTCGGGGCGCTCCTTCGCCAGGAGCTGGCCCGCCAGCATGACGTTCTGCAGCGCCGTGTACTGGGGAAACAGGTTGAAGCTCTGGAACACAAGGCCGAAGTGCAGCCGCTTTTTGCGGATGGCTTCTTCGCTCTGCGTTTTGGTGTCGGCGGCGCTCCACAGCGTTTCACCCGCTACCGTAATGCTGCCCGTGTCGGCAGTCTCCAGAAAGTTCAGACAGCGCAGCAGCGTTGTTTTGCCGGAGCCGGACGAGCCGATGATGGCGAGAGCCTCGCCCTCGGCCAGATCAAACGAGATGTCGCGCAGCACCTTTGTGGCACCAAAGCTCTTGCCGATGCCGTTTACTTCCAACAATGCCATAGCCGCGCCCCCTTACTTGAAATAGTCCAGCCGCTTTTCCAGCCAGCCGAACAGCAGCGTCAGCGCACCGACGAACACGAGGAAGAACACCGCCGTGGAGAACAGCGGCCAGATCAGGCCCTTGGCGCTGTACTCTTTCGCCATCATAATGATGTCCTTGTTGGCGATGACGTTCGCCAGCGAGGTATCCTTGACCAGCGTGATGATCTCATTGCCCATGGGCGGCAGGATGCGCTTGATGACCTGCAGGAGCGTGACGCGGAAGAAAATCTGGGTCTTTGTCATGCCCAGCACCTGCCCGGCCTCGGTCTGGCCCCTGGGCACAGCCTCGATGCCGCCGCGGTAAATTTCCGAGAAATAGCAGGCGTAGTTGATGGCGAACGCCACGACGGCGGCGACCAGACGCCCGCTGCCGCCGGACGGCCACGGGCTGGTGAAGCCCAGCAGGCCGGGCCCTAAGTAGATGACCAGGATCTGCAGCATCAGCGGCGTGCCGCGGATGACCCAGACAAACGTTTTGACGACGCCGCGCAGCGGGGCAAGCCTGCTCATGGAGCCGAACGACACCACCAGCCCCAGCGGCAGTGCGAACAATAGAGTCAGACCGAACAGCTGGCAGTTGAGCCAGAACGCCTCGGTCAGGCGGCCCCAGATGACTGCTGCCTCGCCCATCAGTCGGCCAGCGTCAGGCTGTACTTGTCGGCCAGGGCCTGCATCGTGTCGTCGGCCTTCAGCTCGTCAAAGGCGGCGTTCACGGCGTCGGCGGCATCGCTGCCCTTGCGGAAGGCGACGCCGTACTCCTCGGCGTTCAGCTCGTCCTTGATGGCGAGGTTTGCGTAGTCGGTGCCCTCGCCGATCATGGCGGTGGCCAGCGTCAGATCCAGCACGGCGGCGTCAGCCGTACCGGCGGCGACCTCCATCAGGCAGTCAGTCTGGACGGACTTGCTGACGTAGTCGGCCTGGGAGAGGCTCTCGTCCTCGCTGATGGCGCTCTCACCGGCGGAACCGGCCTCGGCCACGATGGTCTTGCCGACAAGGTCGGCGGTGGAGCTGTAATCGGCATCGGCCTTCATGACGACGACCTGCGCGTTCTTGGCATAGGCCTTCGTGCAGGCGGTGTTGGCCATGATGTCATCGGTCAGGGTCATGCCGTTCCAGATGCAGTCGATGCTCTTGGCGTCCAGCTCGACAATTTTGGTGTCCCAGTTGATCTCAACAAAGTCCGGCTCCACGCCCAGCTTGGCGCAGACGGCAGTGGCAAGCTCGGTGTCAAAGCCGGTGAAATTGCCGTCGGCGTCAGTGTAGTTCATCGGCTCATAGACGGTGTAGCCGATGGTCATTTTGCCCTTGTTTTTGATGTAGGCAAGGTCGCTGTCGGCAGTGGCTTCAGCGGCGGAAGCTGCGGTGCTTTCCGTAGAAGCTGCCGTGGATGCGCTGCCGCCGCAGGCGGCCAGGCTCGCGGCCATGCCGAGTGCCAGAACGGTGCTGATGAATTTTTTCATGATACTTCCTCCTATACTTTGCACAGATCCCTCACACTGCCGGTTTAAAGCGGCGGTATGCTTTAATAGTAATGCAAAACCGCGGGTTATGCAAGATGTTTGGGGGATTTTTGCGGAAAAAAGAATATTTATGCAGGGAAGAGGCGGCAGGCTGCGGCTTGACAAAGGGACAGCACAGCGTTATAATAAGTATAGAAAAAGGCACTGCGACAAGCGGTTGGTCTCTTTCAAATTGGGTTGATAGGTAAGAACCTAAGAACCGTCACTTGCCAGAGTGGCGGTTCTTGCTTTTTACAACGATGCTCAATGTAATAGTCTTGCGACCAACATAAAACGTGAATGTAAAACGCATGATCTCACCTCCTTTCGGAGGGTAGAGACCAACCGCCTGCCGTATGTGCAGTGCCCGCCGCATAAAGCGGCATAAAAAGAATACCATGTTTCGACGGTTTTTGCAACCGGGAAACATGGTATTTTTTATTGTGTTTTTTACTTGATGACCCGTACCATATCGCGGGTGATGGCGTCCAGCGTGGGCGCACCGCACAGGCGCATCGTGTCGGCCAGCTCATTGCCGAGCTGGGCTGTGTAGGCGGCGACGCCGTCGGCACCGGCACCGTAGACGGCGGTGACGAAGGGCCGCGCGATCAGCACGGCGTCTGCGCCGAGGGCCAGCGCCTTGAACACGTCGCTGCCGGTGCGGATGCCGCCGTCCACCAGAATTTTGGCGCGGCCATCCACGGCGGCGACGATGTCGGCCAGCACCTCCTGCGTGGCGGGGCAGTCGTCCAGCACGCGCCCGCCGTGGTTCGAGACAACAATGCCCGCGGCACCGGCCTCGATGGCCTTTTCCGCGCCTTTGACGGTCATGATGCCCTTTAAGATAAACGGCACGCCCGCGGCCAGGGCAATTTCTTTTAACTGCTCCGCGGTCTTGCTGCCCGCGGGCGGGTCAAGGTGCTGTAAAAACGGCAGGCCCGCCGCGTCGATGTCCATGGCCATGGCAAAGCAGCCGGAGCTGCGCGCCAGCGCTATTTTCCGGGCCAGCGTGGCGTTGTCCCACGGCTTGACGGTGGGGATGCCCGCGCCGCCGCAGGCCGTGATGGCAGCAGCCGCGCCCTCCATGACCTTGTGGTTCGTGCCGTCGCCAGTGAAGGCAGCAAAGCCGGCCGCCGCGCAGGCGGGGACAAGGATATTGTTGTAGTCCAGATCGTTGTACTTGTCGCCGTAGTGCAGCGCCATGGCGCCGACAGGCCCGGCAAAGAACGGATATTTGAAGCTACGGCCAAACAGCGTCAGGGATGTGTCCGGCTCAAAATTTTCATGGATGGTATCCATGTTCAGCCGTACATTGCGCCAGGCGTCAAAGTTGCGGACGGCCACCGTGCCGCTGCCCTTGGCACCGGGGCCGGGGATCGTGCCGCCGCAGGCGCGGCCGTTGCAGACCGGGCAGGCGCGGCAGGGGCCCATCTGACCCTGGGCAGCCTGTAAAACTTCTTTATATGTCATCTGGATTTTGCCTCCTGTGCTGCGAGCCGATGCGAGCATCGGCCCCTACAAAAATCGGGTAATTATGCTCCGCGCCCATTATAGCGCGTTTTGTCCGCTGCCGCAAGGCCGCTGACGACGACAAGTGCGCACAGTACACAGAGCCCTGCGCCCGCCTGGCCGGTCAGGTCGCCCACAAGGCCCACAAGCGGGCTGGCGGGGATCATCAGCAGACTGTAGGCCATGCTGTCCACGCTGATGAGCGTTGCGCGGCGGTCACTGGGGATCGCGTCGTTGAGCCGCTGCATACTGTGCAGGAACCAGACGGAGAGTGCCCCCTGTACGAGTACCGGCCCAGCGGCGCAGAGCAGCGCCGGGGCCGCGCCCGTCAGAAGCGTGCCTGTGCCGACGAGCAGCGCACAGCCGAAATAGAGCGCGCGCAGCCGTTTGGGGTGCAGGCGGCGGCCCAGCGATGCGCCCGCCATGCCCGCGGCCCCGGCCAGCAGACCCGGAAGGAACAGCCATTCCATGGCCCAGCCCTGCTGGGTCAGCCGCTGCTGGACGAACATCGAGGCCAGGTAGGACGGCAGCGAGATGACCGCGTCGGCCATGATAATGCGCCGCGCCGGTGTGCTGCTGCACAGGCAGTCGAGACTGTCCAAAATGTGCACACGCAGCCGGGCAGGCAATTCTTGTAAGATGTGCTTCTCACGGGCGGCCTGTTCGTCGGTGACGACAGGTTCGGTCAGGTTGGCCGCGGCCAAGGCAGAGACGGCGCTGACCGCGGCGTCCGCAAGGTAGTAGCCCGCCGAGGTCAGCACCCCGGCCAGCAGGCTGGCCAGTGCGCCGAGGGCGGAGGCTAGCTTCATGAAGATTGACGCTTTGGCGTCAACTTTAATGTAGTCGCGCTCCCGTCCGGCGGTTTTCAGGCTGTCGTAGGTCAGGGCTTCCGTGGTGCCGGAGAGCAGGTTGTAGCCCAGCGCTTTCAGCCCCATGCCCGCGCAGATGAACGCGAGACTGGGCGCAAACGCCATGGTGGCGGCGGAGACAACGCCCAGCGCACCGCCGAAGATCAGCGTGCGCCGCCGCCCCAGCAAATCGGCAGCCATGCCGCTGGGGACCTCACACAGCAGGCTGACGCCGTGGAAAACGCCCTCGGCCAGGCCGATTTGCGCCAGCGTAAAGCCGCGGGCCGCCAGCAGCGCGACCCAGACGGCGTCGGTGAAGCGCAGGGTAGAGGTAAATGCGTGCAGATACACGCAGCGAAGCTGTTTTTGTAAATTCATGGGGGAACACCCTTTCGTGATAGTATACGAAAACGTGCCCTTAAATTTATGTAAAAAGGCAGCAAAAAGCGCCCCGCGGCAAAGCCACAGGGCGCAAAAACTGCACACTTACAGCGTTACCGAGGTAAAAAAGGGCACACTTATAGCGTCAGTACGTCAGGGGTTTCCTTTTTTCTGGAACACAACACCAAACTGCCAACGCATAAGAGGGTGCTCTCCTTCCTCGGCAAATTTGGGATAAGTATAGCACAGCGTTTGCCAAATGGCAAGAAAAATTGTACAATAGGGGCATGATTTTTGAAAGCTAAGGGGAACGGGTATGAAACGTCTGGTCGTCGGGCTGCTGGCACATGTGGACAGCGGCAAAACTACATTGGCCGAAGGGCTGCTTTACCGCGCGGGGGTGCTGCGCAAGCTGGGGCGCGTGGACCACAGGGACGCCTTTCTTGACACCGACAGCCAGGAGCGGGCGCGGGGCATCACGATTTTTGCCAAGCAGGCCGTGCTGACGCTGCCCGCCGCGGACGGTGCCGACGAGACCGAGCTGACGCTGCTGGATACGCCCGGCCACGTGGACTTTTCCGCCGAGGCCGAGCGCGCTTTGCAGGTGTTGGATTACGCGGTGCTGGTCGTCTCCGGCACCGACGGCGTGCAGGCCCACACCGAGACATTGTGGAAGCTGCTGGCACGTTACCGCGTACCCACGTTTGTATTTGTCAACAAGATGGACCTGCCCGGCGCGGACGCCGCCGTGCGCCTGCGGGAGCTGCGCGGGCGGTTCGGGGACGGGTGCGTGGATTTTTCCGCCGCGCCCGACCCGGAGGCGCTGGCTCTGTGCAGCGAGCCGCTGATGAACGAGGTGCTTGAGACCGGCGCAGCAGCGGCGGAAACCGTGCAGACCGCTATTGCGCGTCGGCAGGTGTTCCCGGTATTTTTCGGCGCGGCGCTGCGGCTGGACGGGCTGGACGGGCTGCTGCGCGGCCTGCAGACGCTGACCCGCACCCCGCCCCGGTGGCCGGAATTCGGCGCACGTGTGTTCAAAATCAGTGAGGATGCGGGCACGCGGCTGACCTGGCTGAAGGTCACGGGCGGCGTGCTGCATGTAAAAGATGTGCTGCCCGGCGGCGAGAAGGCCGACGCGCTGCGGCTGTACAACGGCGGCAAATTCCGGCTGGTCAGCGAGGCGCTGCCCGGCATGGTCGTGGCCGCAGCGGGGCCGGTCAGTACGCGGCCCGGGCAGGGGCTTGGCGCGGAATCCGACGCCGAGACGCCGCTTTTGGAGCCGGTGCTCAACTACCGCGTGGACTGTGACGCCGACCCCCATACCTTATTAAAGGCGCTGCAAACGCTGGAGGGCGAGGACCCGCAGCTGCACGTCAACTGGCGGGACGACCTGGGCGAGGTACACGTCCAGCTGATGGGCGAGGTTCAGCTGGAAATTTTGCAGGCGATCTTGCAGGAGCGGTTCGGGCTGACCGTGGCGTTCAGCGAGGGCGGCATTTTGTATAAAGAGACGCTGACAAGGGCGGTGGAGGGCATCGGCCACTATGAGCCGCTGCGCCACTATGCCGAGGTACATCTGCTGCTGGAGCCGGGGGCGCGGGGCAGCGGTGTGCAGCTGGCGGCGGACTGCCCGCCCGACACACTGGCCGAAAACTGGCAGCGGCTGATCTTAACGCATCTGGCCGAGCGCACCCACCCGGGCGTGCTGATCGGTGCGCCGCTGACCGATGTGAAGATCACGCTGGCGGCGGGCCGTGCCCACCAGAAGCATACCGAAGGCGGGGACTTCCGCCAGGCGACCTACCGCGCCGTGCGGCAGGGCCTGCGGATGGCCGAGACGAAGGACGGCGTACAGCTGTTGGAGCCGTGGTATGATTTTACGTTGGAGCTGCCCGCCGACGCGCTGGGCCGCGCCATGGCCGATGTGCAGAGGATGTGCGGCAGCTTTGAGGCACCGGAGACGTCAGGCGGCACGGTGCGGCTGACGGGCCGTCTGCCTGTGGCGACGGCGCGGGGCTATGCGCGGGAGGTCGCGGCCTACACCCACGGGCTGGGCCGCTGGGCTGTGCTGCCTGCCGGGTACGACGCCTGCCATAACGCCGACGAAATCGTCTCCGCCGCGGGGTATGACCCCGACGCGGATGTGGAAAACCCGGCGGATTCGGTGTTCTGCGCCCACGGGGCCGGGTATCTGGTCAAATGGGACGAGGTGCCCGCCCGGGCACATCTGTCCACCGGGCTGGAACGGCGGCTGAACGGCGAGACGGCGACAGAAGAGGCCGACGCTGAGGACGATGCCAACGCGCGCCGCCGCCGTGCCGACGCCTACCGCGGCACGCTGGAGCAGGACAAAGAACTATTGGCAATTTTTGAACGAACCTACGGAAAAATACGCCGCCGCGGCGAGACTGGCGACGCGAAAAAGGCGGCCCGCGCGGCCCTGCACACGGCCCCCGCGGCGGCGTCCGTGCCCGCAAAGCCCGTGCCCGCCGGGCCGGACTACCTGCTGGTGGATGGGTACAACGTCATTTTTGCGTGGGACGATTTAAGGAAACTGGCCGACGGCAATCTGGACGCCGCGCGGCGCAGGCTGATGGATATTCTGTGCAACTACGCGGGCTACCGCCGCTGTGTGCCGATCCTGGTTTTTGACGCCTACAAGGTGCGCGGCGGCGCGCGGGAGGTAGAGCAGTACCACAATTTGTATGTTGTCTACACCCGCGAGGCCGAGACGGCGGATATGTACATTGAGCGCGCGACCCACGAGCTGGCGAAGGAGCACCGCACCCGCGTTGTCAGCAGCGACGGCGCGGAGCAGATCATCGTCATGGGGCACGGTGCGCTGCGCGTGAGCGCCCGGGCGTTTGAGGAGGAAGTCAGGGCCGTGGAGAAGGAGATACGGGAGTTTTTGGGGGAATAAAACGAAGGGTAGGGGCGAGGCATGCCTCGACTGCAGCTTACCCATGAGATGGAGCTGATGGGAAAGCTGCGGGCCGGGCATGCCCGGCCCCTACTTTTTGTGCAGCGGAAAACTTTCAGAAACCCTGCCGTGCTATACTGGCCTCAACGAAAGGGGGAAAACGCGATGCTTCCGATTTTGATCGTAGATGATGAGCCGCATATTGCCAGGCTCATTGAGATGACGCTGGAGCCGCTGGGGCAGCCGCTTGTGCTGGCCTGCGACGGCGAGCAGGCCGCCGACCTGCTGGAAAAGCAGCAGTTTGATCTGGTGCTGCTGGACGTCATGCTGCCGGGCGTGGACGGCTTTGCACTGATGGACTACATTGCGCCCACCGGCACGCCGGTCATCTTTCTGACGGCGAAAAACGCCGTGGCGGACCGGGTGCGCGGGTTGAAGCTGGGCGCGTATGACTACATCGTCAAGCCGTTTGCCCCGGCGGAGCTGCTGGCCCGGGTCGAGGGACTTCTGCGCCACACCGGGCGGCGGGCGGCGACACTGCGGGCGTTCGATGCCGAGGTAGACCCGGACAACCGCACCGTGACCCAAAACGGGCGCGCGGTGGAGCTGACCCCGCGGGAGTTTACGCTGCTGTTGGTTCTGGTGCGGGCGCGGGGACAGGCGCTCTACCGTGATATTTTGTATGAGCGGGTCTGGGGCCCCGATGCGGAGCCGAACCCGCGGGCGCTGGATCTGCACATCCACCGGCTGCGCAAAAAGCTGGACTGGGCGGACAAGATCGTGACCGTGCCGAAGGTGGGGTATAAGCTGCTGGCAGAACGGTAGGGGCCGGGCATGCCCGGCCCGCGGGCTGCAAGACGGCAGACCGTGAATGGGTCATGGCGGAAGGCTGCCGGGCCGGACATGTCCGGCCCCTACATGGCGGTAAATCAAAATGAATCATACAACCGGGAAACCGCAGGAGGTGACTTTATGAAGCGTACATCCATGTACACGGCTGTTCTTGCACTCTCGCTGGCAATGGCGCTGGCGGGCGGCGGGCTGGCGTGCAGGACGTTCCGGGAACGGCTGGACGCGCTGGAGGAACAGGCGGTTTTGCAGCACCAGCGCAATGTCTGTGGGCTGGAGGACGCCTTTGCCGCCGAGTACGATACCCGGAGCGGCGCGGGCTATCTGAGCAGCGGGGCCGACTCGGTCTGCGCCCGGGTAGGGCAGGCGTATACCCGCGGCCAGTGGCTGATCCTGGGCAGCAGCACTGCCGCGTTTGCGCTGATGCGGGAGGGCGACGTCGCCTACAGCGCCCTGCCGGAGAGCGTGGCAGCCGCCGATGTGCAGCAGGCCGCCGCGGCCACGGACGGCATCCTGCTGCGCGGGGAGACGCTGCTGCTGGGCGGGGTGCTGAACACGCCCTACTCCTACCCCGTGGCCGTCGTCACGGCGGCGGATGCGTCCGAGGCGTTCGCCGCGCGGAACCGGCTTTTGTACAGCTGGCTGGCCGTGCAGGCGATCATCACGCTGGCGGCGCTGGTCGCGGCGTACCACTATGAGCGTCTACAGGAGCTGAACGCCCGCCAGAGCCGCTTTGTGGCCGACCTGACCCACGAGCTGAAAACGCCGCTGACCAGCCTGATCGGCTACGCCGACCTGCTGCGCGGCGGCACGTTGGATGCGGAACGACGGCGCACGGCGGCGGAGGCCCTCTACCATGAGTCCGCACGGCTGGAGAGTTTGAGCCAGCAGCTTTTGGCGCTGAACGGCTTGCAGGCGGACGGCGTGGTGCTGCGCCCTGTGCGGGTGGCTGCGGCCTTTGCCGATGCCGTGCGCAGTCTGCCGGATGTGGTGCTGGACTGCGACGCGCCCGCGGAGGCCGTTGTGCTGGCGGACCGGGTGCTGCTGGCGGACCTTGTGCGCAATCTGGCGCTGAATGCATGGCACGCCGGGCCGCAGGACGGCGCGGTCCACCTGCGCTGCACCGACGCGGGCGAATGCTGGCGGCTGACCGTGCAGGACACGGGCTGCGGTATCCCGGCGGAGGCGCTGCCCCACCTGACCGAGCCGTTCTACCGCGTGGACAAGGCCCGCGCCCGGGCCAACGGCGGCAGCGGCGTGGGGCTGGCGCTCTGCGCACAAATTGCAGAGGCATTCGGCACGCAGATGACCTTTGCAAGCCGTGTGGGCGAGGGCACGACAGTGACGATTTTATTGCAGAAGGAGGCAGAGCATGAAGAAGCAGCGCAGCAACAATAAATTTTTAAAAATTGCCGCGGTAAGCCTGGCTCTGCTGGCACTGCCGCCGCTGGCCGTGTACGGGCAGACGGTGCGCTGCCGTGCGGCCCGGCCACGACCCGCCCTGCCCGGCGTGATGAGCGACGAGATACGCCTGGACCCCGTGGCCGGGGCGCTCTACCGTTACGGCGTCCAGGGCGGCATCAATCGGGCGGACAGCTATTGGTCCGACAATGTCTTTACCGTACTGCGCGGCAAGCTGAAGCAGGCCGCCGCGCGGGGCCTTCTCAGCCGGGAGCAGCTTGACTACCTGCTGGACCGCGTGGCCGAGGGCGAGGCCCACGCCGGGCCGGTGCAGCCGGAAAACGGCAGCGTGCAGGTCCAGTGCTACGGGTGCAGCTACACGGGCAATATCCAGACTGTGAGCTTCCGGATGTACACGGTGAACGCCTACAAGGTGACGGAAAGCGGCGAGATGTACAGTATCGACGATGAGACGAGCATCGAGCTGATGTATCTGCCCGGCAACGGCGCGTTTTTGCAGGTCGGCGTCCTTGACAACCGACTGCCTACGGCAGAGAGTACACCGGAGGAGCAGGTGCAGGCGTTTTTGACCCAGCTGGACACAACGCTGGACGGCAGCTGGGAGCAGACCACCACGGAGGACGGGCTGGAATATAAGCATACCTCCGGTGTGCTGCGGGTCGTGCGCTATGCCCCGGACGAGGTCGATTTCGCTCTGTGTGTCACGCTGGACCCGGACGTCTACGGTGGCCTGGACACGCTGAGCAATGTGGTCATCGGCCCCGATGGGACGATCTACACGCCGGGCGGGGAATATGGAACTTTTTGAAAAGGAAGAAAAGCGCCCTGCACGGTAAAAAAGTGCAGGGCGCTTTGCGGTTTCAGTTGGCGCTGTTCAGGCGGTAGCCGACCTTGTAGACGGTCTGGATGTCGTTTTGCAGGCCGAGCTTGCGGCGCAGGCGGTTGATATGTACGTCCACGGTGCGGCTCTCGCCGATAAAGGCGTAGCCCCAGGCGGCCTCGAGCAGCTGGCTGCGGCTTAAAGCTGTGTCGCAGTGGGTCACGAGCACGGCCAGCAGGGCGAACTCCCGCGGGGTCAGCAGCAGCTCATGCCCGGCGCGGGATACGCGGTGGGCGGTAAGGTCAACGGCAAGGTCTTTATACAGAATATCCTGTTTGCGGTTTATGATGGGATTCATAGCGGGGCCTCCTTCCGGCAGAACGTTTTTTGAAAAGGCGTATTGTCTATTATAACGACAAATGTTTCCGAGTTGTTACAAAATGCGGGAAAATTTGGACGGAAGTTTGACTTTTGTTAAGAAATTGGCAGAAAAGTTGGCGGCTGGGGCGAACGGGCTGGACCCTTCCGGCCATCGCTGCGCTCGGCCACCTCCCCTAAAAGGGGAGGCTTAGCCGCCGATTTTCCACATTTCAACAAACCCTGTCTATCGTGCTATTTTGTGGGTTTGCACGGGGTTTTCCACAGTTTCAACATGGTTTTCCACATTTCCACAGTGGAAAGATGTCGAAAACCTGTGCAAAATGTGGAGAAAGCCCGCCGAAGCCCGCCGCGGCGGGATTTTTTGCGGTTCGTTCAAAGTTGTTTCACACGCTGTTCATTTTTTGGGAGCATGCTATAATAGTTACAAAAGATAAGGAGGAGGCATTCCCTATGAAAGAGACGACACAGCCGCCGAAGGACCCCAAAAAGAAGCTTTGGATCGGCTATGCGGTCATTCTGGCCATCGTTATTTTAAGCAATGTTTTCCTGTTCCCGGCTTTGATGCAGGCGAGCGTGAAAAGCGTGAACTACAGCACCTTCCTGCAAATGCTGGAGAGCAAGGAGCTGGCCACCGTCCAGATCGAAGATCAGCAGATCTACTTTGTGGACAAGAACGACAATTCCTACAAAACCAACGCCATTATGCAGGACAACAACCTCGTCACCCGGCTGGAGGATGCGGGGGTGGAGTTCGGCACGGTCTATCAGTCGCCCACGATCTGGGATTCGCTGCTGAACCTGCTGATCTCGTTCCTGCCGATGATCATCCTGTTCTGGTTCGTCAACCGCTGGGCGTCCAAAAAGATGCAGGAGATGGGCGGTGCCGGCGGCAACGCCATGCTGTTCGGCGGTAAGTCCGGCGCGAAGCAGTACGTAGTGGACGATGAGACCGGCATCAAATTCAACGATGTAGCGGGCGAGGACGAGGCCAAGGAGAGCCTGCAGGAAATTGTAGACTTCCTGAACAGCCCCAAAAAGTATGAGGAGATCGGCGCGAAGATGCCCAAGGGCGTGCTGCTCGTCGGCCCTCCGGGCACCGGCAAAACGCTGCTGGCTCGCGCCGTGGCTGGTGAGGCCGGTGTGCCGTTCTTCTCCATCGCCGGCAGTGAGTTTGTGGAGATGTTCGTCGGCATGGGCGCGTCCAAGGTGCGCGACCTGTTCAAGCAGGCGGGTGAAAAAGCGCCCTGCATCGTCTTTATTGATGAGATCGATACGATCGGCAAGAAGCGTGACGGCGGCTCCAACCTTGGCGGCAACGACGAGCGCGAGCAGACGCTGAACCAGCTGCTGACCGAGATGGACGGCTTTGACGCCACAAAGGGCGTCGTCATCCTGGCGGCGACGAACCGCCCGGAATCCCTGGACCCTGCGCTGACCCGCCCGGGCCGTTTTGACCGCCGCGTGCCCGTCGAGCTGCCCGATCTGAAGGGCCGCGAGAGCATCCTGCGCCTGCACGCTAAGAAAGTCAAGCTCGGCCCCGACTGTGACTTTGGTGTTGTGGCCCGCATGACGCCCGGTGCGTCCGGCGCCGAGCTGGCTAACATCGTGAACGAGGCCGCGCTCTGCGCTGTGCGCCATCACCGCAAGGCCGTGACCCAGTTCGACCTGCAGGAGGCCGTGGACACGATCCTGGCCGGTGCGCAGAAGAAGAACAAGATCCTCAACAATAAGGAAAAGTGCATCGTCTCCTACCATGAGGTCGGCCACGCGCTGGTGGCGGCCTTGCAGACGAACAGCGCCCCCGTGCAGAAAATTACCATTGTGCCGCGCACGTCCGGTGCGCTGGGCTTCACCATGCAGGTGGAGGACGGCGACCACACGCTGATGACGAAAGAGGAGATCCTGAACAAGATCGCAACGCTGACCGGCGGACGCGCGGCGGAGGAGCTGATCTTCCACTCCATCACGACGGGCGCGTCGAACGATATTGAGCAGGCCACCAAGCTGGCCCGCGCACTGGTCACCCGCTACGGCATGACCGAGGATTTCGACATGGTCGCGCTGGAGACTGTGAACAACGCCTACCTGGGCGGCGACGCGAGCCTGGCCTGCAGCGAGCAGACGGCGGCTCAGGTTGATGCCAAGGTCGTGGAGATCGTGCAGGCCGAGCACAAGAAGGCCTACAAGCTGCTGGCCGACAATAAGCGCAAGCTGGACGAAATTGCCCAGTATCTGTACGAAAAAGAGACGATCTCCGGCGAGGAGTTTATGCGCATTTTGAACGCACAGCCGCAGTTACCGGCGGGGCCTTCGGCAGATTCCACAAATCAGGCGCAATAAATTTGTGCGGTTGTTGCTGGTTTGCCCCTTGACGGAACCGCTGTGGGCTTGTATGATAAGAACACAAAACTTCCCAGTGAGAGGGGGAAAACGGAATGACCTTTGAAGAATTGCAGGATCTGCTGGCAGAGCAGTTCAGCTGCGACACGGGCGATTTGAGCCGCGGCACAGCGCTGGCTGACCTGGGCGCCGACCATGAGGATATGATCGAGCTGGCGTGGGCACTGGGCGAGGCAATCGGCGAGGAGATCGACGAGAGTGAGCTGAGCGAGGATTTCACCATCGGTGAGTTGTGGCGTTTTGTGCGTGACAAGGAAGAAAACGCACAGGAGTAAAACAAACGAAGGGCCTGCCTTTTGAGGCAGGCCTTTTTGGTATGCAAGCAAGATGGTAGGGGCCGGGCATGCCCGGCCCGCGGCATAA
>ERZ1026971.507-NODE-507-length-19089-cov-11.622623_pt1 | contig 19089 bp, 17 predicted proteins | sample MGYA00519294_ERZ1026971 | MGnify/ENA primary metagenome ERZ1026971 (study PRJEB26926, sample SAMN06164664) | human gut metagenome | biome: ENVO:00009003; feature: ENVO:2100002; material: ENVO:00002003 | host: Homo sapiens | place: USA | collected 2012 ... | reverse complement strand
CGAGATACTGATCGGTCTCGTGGGCTCGGAGATGTGTATAAGAGACAGAGCTTGCTTTGACCCTCTCAGGTGTTTCAAAGTCAGAAAGACGTGAAAGAGCCGTCAAGGCTCTCGAGCAGGTGGGCCTTGGCGACCAGCTCCACAAAAAGCCTAATCAGATGTCAGGCGGTCAGATGCAGAGAGTTGCCATTGCGAGAGCCTTGGTGAATGAGCCTGATATTCTGCTTGCAGACGAACCTACAGGTGCGCTTGATACTGAAACAAGCGTGCAGATAATGGAGCTTTTGAAGAGCATTTCAAAGGACAAGCTTATTATAATGGTAACGCACAATCCTGAGCTTGCAATGAAATATTCTTCAAGGATAATAAAACTTCTTGACGGAAAGGTCATAGACGATTCCGACCCTCTTGACAAGAATGTTGTGGAGCCTATCAAAAAGCCTGAAAAAGAGCCTACAAAGGCTGACAAAAAGGCGGCGAAGAAAGAGCGCAAAAAGCTTAAAACTTCCATGAGCTTCCTCACTGCACTGTCTTTGAGCCGAAACAATCTTATGACAAAAAAAGCAAGAACGCTTCTTACCTCTTTTGCAGGCTCTATTGGTATAATCGGTATCGCACTTATTCTTTCTATCTCAAACGGCGTTCAGCTTTATATAGATCAGGTGCAGTCTGATACACTTTCAAGCTATCCGCTTCAGATAACAAAGACCACCGCAAGTATAGGCGAGATAATGAACACCATGGCGAAAAACCATGAGGATTCAGCAAACCACGATAAAGACAAGGTCTATTCTCAGAATGCCATGGGCGAGATGATAAACACTCTCATGGAAGAAACAAAGGTCAACAATCTGGAGAAGTTCAAGAAATATCTTGACGATAACAGCGACCTGAAAGACCTTACAAGCGACGTTCAGTACACATACGCCACTACACTTAACGTTTTTACGGAGAGCGACAGCGGTGTAATGCAGGTCAATCCGTCAACGCTTCTTGAAGATATGGGATATATGTCCTCAACTCAGATGGAAGCAATGTCCATGAGTGGCTCAATGGGTGGCATGGGTACTGATGTATGGAGCGAAATGATAGATAATGAGGAGCTTATCGACAAGCAGTATGACGTTATCGCAGGACGTTTGCCTGAAAAGTATAACGAAGTTGTGCTTGTAGTTGATAAGAACAACGAGATAAACGACTATGTGCTTTATTCTCTCGGACTTCTCGACCCAAGCTCACTTAACGGCATAGTAAGACGTGCCATGGCAGGAGAGGACATATCCGTTGACAGCGAACAGCACGTTTACACCTATGATGAGCTTCTTGACCTGAAATTCAAGGCCGTTCCTACACCTGATTTCTATAAGAAAAAAGACGGTGTGTGGGAAGATATGACAGGCGATGAGAGCTACATGAAAAAGGCTGTTGCAAACGGCACAGAAATAAGTGTAGTCGGTATCCTGCGACCTGACGAGGACGCTTCCTCTGCTTCCATAAGCGGTGCGATAGGCTATCGTCATGACCTTATGACATATCTTATCGACGAAGTAGATAACAGCGAGATAGTAAAAGAGCAGATAGCAAATCCTGACATAGATGTTTTCACAGGACTGAAGTTCAAAACGGACGAGAATGTGGCAGATACAGACAGCAGTTCAGAAACCGTTTCCGACAGCACAGCCGATACAGAAAGTAAGGCTGATAAAACAGCAGACAGCTCCGACACAGATAAGAAGGCTGGTTTGGTGGCAGGCGACAGCTCTATGGAGATACCTGAGGGAATGACCGAGGAGCAGTATAAGGCTCTTATGGAGCAGAGCGGTGCTTCCGATACAGGCGAGCTTGCAGATATGGGCATGAATGCCATGGGTTCAATGGATATGTCAGCAATTCAGGGCGGTGATATGTCATCGCTTACCGAAACTCAGAAGAAGTATATAGCTTCACTTTCTGACGAGCAAATGGAGCTTATGAAGCAAATGCTCAAAGAACAGTCCGACACAAATGCGGATCAGCTTGCAAACAGCGGAAAATATTCCACTTCAAACTATGACAACAACATGAAAACTCTTGGCTATTCAGTTGTTGAAGACCCTGACAGCATAAATATCTATCCTGTGGATTTTGCGTCTAAGGAAAAGATAATAGATATTATCGACGATTACAACGACAGTGTTGGAGAGGAAGACAAGATAGAATACACTGACTATGTTGGTCTTATGATGAGTTCTATCACGTCTATAATAAACGCTATCAGCTATGTTCTTATCGCATTTGTTGCAATTTCACTTGTCGTATCATCTATCATGATAGGCATTATAACCTATATCTCAGTTTTGGAAAGAACAAAGGAGATAGGAATACTGAGAAGTATAGGTGCTTCAAAGAGGGATATATCAAGAGTGTTCAATGCCGAAACAGTTATCGTGGGATTTGTGGCAGGTGCATTGGGAATAATTATCTCCTATCTGCTCACAATACCGATAAACATGATAATCGCACATCTTACAGACGTGCCGATAAGAGCTTCAATACCGGTCAGTGCGGCAGTTATACTCATTGCAATAAGCGTTTGCCTGACGCTTATCGCAGGTCTGTTCCCGTCAAGAGTGGCGGCAAAGAAAGACCCTGTTATCGCACTGAGAACAGAATAGTTTATTTTATACCCCAAGGAGGTAATCACTATGAAAAAGCTTACAGCAGAAAAAATTGACAACATCATGGGCGCAATGAGTTGTATCGTAACAGGTTTTTGTCTTATGGCTCTCATTATGATGGGACATTGCTGATTTCCTGACATTTCCACAACAAATTCCTATATAAGCTCTGCCCGTCATACCATTTTGGTTGGCGGGCAGTAGTTTTCTTGTGAATTGGTGCGGTATGGCTTAGAATATTCTATAAACCGTCACAAATTTTACACAATAATAGGTTATTATATAAGCAAAGAATATGAATTAAGGCAGCAACACACAAGCATTGTATGCAAAGCAAATAGGTGTTCTTTGTGCGGTGTTGCCTGAATAGGAGGGAATGACTATGGCAAAAATTCTTGTAGTCGATGACGAAATTAAAATAAGAGAGATAATCAAAGAGTATGCCGAGTTTGAGGGATATGAAGTAGCTCAGGCTGAGGACGGTATGCAGGCTGTGGAAATGGTGAAAAATCAGGATTTCGATATCATCATAATGGACGTTATGATGCCGAAGCTTGACGGCTATTCAGCTTGCAAGGAGATAAGAAAAATAAAGCAGATACCTGTTATAATGCTTTCCGCAAGGGGCGAGGAGTATGACAAGCTTTTCGGCTTTGAGATAGGCGTTGACGATTATGTAGTAAAACCGTTCTCGCCAAAGGAGCTTATGGCAAGGATAAGGGCGGTGCTTAACCGCGCGTCAGCTTCTCAGCGCACTGAGGACGTTATAAGATACGAGGGATTAGAGATAAACTTTACAGCCCGTGAGGTAAAGATAGACGGGGAGAAGGTTTCCATGACTCCGAAAGAGTATGACCTGCTTTTCTATCTGGTGAAGAACATGAACATTGCGCTTTCAAGAGAGAAGCTTCTTGAAGAGGTATGGGGCTTTGATTTTTACGGTGACGACAGAACTGTGGACACTCACATAAAAATGCTGAGAAACAGCCTTGGAAAATACCGCAATCTTATTGTTACTCTGAGAGGAATGGGATATAAGTTTGAAAAGATCCAGTAAGCTTGCAGAAGTCAAGGAAAAAGTCAGCAATAAGACGGCGGAGATAAAGGCGAAAAGAAGTCTGCGGTCATATGTGTGGATGTATTTTATCTTCTTCACGGCTTTTATTCTTATTCTTATTTGGCTTTTTCAGTATTTTTTCTTGGAAAGATATTATCAGTCGGCGAAGATAAGAGATATTACAGACGCTGCAAATCAGATAATCCAAGCATATGGCACTGACGAGCAGGAGGTAACGAACCGCTCGCTGGCTTTTGACAACAGCCTTTGCATTGTTATAACGGACGAAATGGGCAATCCTATTGTGATGGAAAACAACATGGGAGCATATTCGCATCTTAACAAGGTCATAAACAAGGGCTATGGCATCGGACTTTTCAAGATGATATCTAAGCTAAAGCAGTCGGACGATAACTACATCACGAAAATTGCTCAGAATGAGAATTTCAAGAGCAAGGAGATATTTTACTGCACATCTATCTACACTGATGATTCGGATAAGCAGGCGTATCTTTTTATTGAAAGCTCAATAGAGCCTATAGATTCCACTGTAAGCATTATAAGAGAACAGCTCATTTATATCACTATCATACTTTTTGAGCTTGCTTTTATTGTAACTATGTATATCTCAAAGCGACTTTCAAAGCCTATCGTTGACATTACGAACACGGCGAAGAAATTCGGTGAAGGGGATTATACGGTGGAGTTCAATGGTCATGGCTATTGTGAGATAGAGGAGCTTTCCACGGTGCTTAACAATGCCAAGGACGAGATACAAAAGGTATCGGAGCTTAGGAAAGACCTTATTGCGAACATATCTCACGACCTGAGAACACCGCTCACTATGGTAAAGGCTTATGCGGAAATGATAAGGGACTTGTCGGGGGATAATCCTGTAAAGAGACAGGAGCATATCCAAGTCATTATCGACGAAGCTGACAGGCTTTCAAGTCTGGTAAATAATCTGCTGGAGCTTTCAAAGCTGGAGTCGGGTAATGCGGAGCTTAAACTCACGGACTTCTCTATTGTTGACAAGCTCAATGACTGCATGACTCGATATCAGATACTCATAGAGCAAAATGGTTATGATATCAAGTATATTCCAGACGAGGACAGAGTGATAACGGCGGATATTGCAAAGCTGGATCAGGTCATTTACAACTTTATAAACAACGCTATAAACTACACAGGTGACAATAAGGTCATTCGTATCAAGCAGATAAACAAGGCTGATGCGGTTCGTATTGAAGTAACAGACAACGGAAAGGGCATTTCCAAGGAGCTTCTGCCGAAGATATTTGACAGATACTATCGTGACGCAAAGGTAAAGCGTGACGTGGTAGGCACAGGACTTGGACTTTCCATTTGTCAGGAGATACTCAAAGCCCACGGCTTTGCATACGGTGTTCAATCGGAGGAGGGCAAAGGCTCGACCTTCTGGTTTGAAGCAAAGATCGCAAAGCAGGAGAGCAAGACTGTTCAGAAAATGGAGAGCAGGCTTTCGCTCAGCGGGCTGGAGGAGAAATAGGGTAAAATTTAAGAGTGCATTATCTGAGGTGGTAATGTACTCTTTTTTTATTATGTCAGCGTCTGCCATGGTGAAATAACAAAGTTGGGTTTATAAATAATGATCCATGAGCGGCAATAAAAAACCGCCCTACATAAAGTAAAGCGGATCGGGTGCAGGGGCACGCCCCTGAATTTGTAAAAGTGACACACAAATTATCACCGCGGTGGCTTTGTGCGTTTACAAAAAGCCTTGACGGGAAATGTCCGCCACGGCGAAACAATGGTTGGGTTTTAGATAAAATTGATGAGCGGCAATAAAAAAACCGCCTTACATAAAGTAAAGCGGAATTGGGTGCAGGGGCACGCCCCTGCTGGTGGAGGTGAGGAGAATCGAACTCCTGTCCGAAAGCCTATCCCCACGAACTTCTACGAGTGTATTCTGTTATTGCGGAAAACTCCCGTTCCCTTGCACAAAGGCAAACAGACACGCCTGTGTGTTTGGTAGGCTGTGATACATCACAAGGCTACAGCCGTCGCTTTGTAACGTTCACCACTGATCGACGCCTTTACCAAAGCCGTGGTACTCTAAGGCAAGACGAGCGCTGACTTAAGCAGCAGCTAATTCAAAATTATCGTTGTCGTCTAATTTTAAAACGTACGCCGTTTAAAGAGTGTGCGCTCCTCTACTCGCTTATCGTGCTTCAAAACCCCCGTCGAAACCTTTACACCCCCGTGTTAGTTTCGCTCTTTCATGGCACGCTCTATGTCACGCTGTGCGGCTTTCTTTGCCATGTCGTCACGCTTGTCATAAAGCTTTTTACCTTTGCAAAGCCCAAGTGCAAGCTTGACTCTGCTGCCTTTGAAATACAGCGACATCGGGATAAGCGTAAGACCCTCCTGCTGTACCTTTCCGAACAGCCTCAGTATCTCACGTTTGTGGAGCAGCAGCTTTCTCTCCCGGCGTGGATCACGGTTGAAAATATTGCCGTGTTCATAAGGGGATATGTGCATACCCTTGACCCACATCTCTCCGTCCTCGATAGAACACCAACTGTCTTTCAGATTGACGCCGCCATTCCTTATAGACTTGACCTCTGTTCCCACAAGCTCGATACCGCACTCTATCTGCTCCAGCACGAAATAATCGTGACGTGCCTTTCGGTTGTCGGCAATCTGCTTTGTGCCTTTTTTGTCTATCGCCATACTGCTCACCTCCCGTGGAATATTATTATAACACCATTTCATGCCTTTGTCAACAGGCAAAGAGTTCAAAAAATTGTACAAATGGTCGGAATGTTTAGATTTTTACACATCTCTGTGTGTGCTTATGTGCAAATTCGGGTATTGAAATAGCTTTGATGGTGTGATATAATATTAGGTATGAGAAATAGTTAGTTGAAAGATGAGAGAAGATCTGGTATGAAAAATAAGAAAATAGATATGTTAAACGGTCCGCTTGTGGGCAAGATCGTTATTTTTGCACTGCCCCTTGCATTGTCAAGTATTTTGCAGCAGCTTTTTAACTCCGCTGACCTTGCGGTGGTGGGCAGATTTGACAGCGACAAAGCCATGGCGGCGGTTGGAAGCAATTCTTCATTGGTGAACCTTATTGTAAGCCTTTTTCTGGGGCTTTCTGTCGGCGCGAACGTTGTGGTGGCCAGGCTTATAGGTCAGGGGAGAAAAGATAAGGCAAACGAGGCTGTACATACGGTGGTGCTTTTGGCGGTCATAAGCGGATTTATCATACTGGGTGTAGGCGAGATACTTGCACCGATACTCCTTGGCATGATGAATGTGCCTGACGATGTTTTAAAGCTTGCAACGCTGTATCTCAGGATATTTTTCTTTGCAATGCCTTTTATCGAGATATATGACTTTGGTTCGGCAGTGCTTAGAAGCAAGGGCGACAGCACCAGACCTCTTTACGCTCTTATCACCGCAGGCGTTATAAATGTTATTCTGAACCTTGTGTTCGTGATCGTGTTCAAAATGGGTGTGGCAGGCGTTGCAACGGCAACTGTTATATCAAATTTTTTCAGTGCCTGCATGATACTTTACTTTCTTACCCACGAGGAGGAGATGCTAAGACTTGATGTCAGAAAGCTCAGGATACGCTGGGAATATCTCCTCGGTATCATAAAGATAGGCTTGCCGGCTGGTTTGCAGAGCATGGTTTTCTCACTGTCAAACGTTGTGATACAGGCGGCGATAAACAGCTTCGGTTCAGACGGTATCGCCGGAAGCACAGCGGAACAGAATTTTGAGTTCATGGCATATTTTGTGATAAATGCTTTCGCTCAGACTGCGACCACCTTTACAAGTCAGAATTTTGCGGCTCAGGATAAGGAACGCTGTAAAAAGATATACAGGCTTTGCACTTTTATCGGGCTTGCGAGCTGTCTTGGGCTGAGTCTGATATTCCTTATTGGCAGACACCTTTTTATACAGATCTTCTCAACGGACGAGAACGTTATACACTACGCAATGATAAGAATGTGGTCAGTTTGCCTGCTGGAGCTTCTTACGGGTGTTTACGAAATATCGGGCGGCTGTCTTAGGGGAATGGGTCACTCTATGACGCCTGCGGTCATAACTGTGCTTGGCACCTGCGTGTTCAGGCTTGTGTGGGTGAACACGATTTATGCGGCTCACAGAAGCTATCTTATGCTCATGATAGTTTACCCTGTTTCCTGGGTGATAACAGGCACTGCGGTAACAGTGGCTTACTTTATCATACGGCGCAAAGAGTTTGCACAGATAGGTAAACGCAGGGCGGATATTATTTGATAGACAGGCGACAATTTAGATAGACGTGGGAAGGGGCAAACGCTGTTCGCCTCTACAGAAAAAGATAAATTTACACTCTGAAAACTTTAGGATTTTCGGAGTGCAGATTTTTTTGAAAAAAGTCGCAACTGTCCAAAAAAAGTTACCACAAATGGTTTTTAGTGTGATATAATACATACATCAGGAACGAACAAAGACTTCTGCACACTCCTTCTAAATTGTTTAAATTGTGTTTTATTTGTTATCTTATGATGTTTACTACTCTTTTGTTTGATTTTGTTTTGGTTTTTGAAACTTTGCGATGTTTTCATAATACCCCTTTACTGTGTTCCTGAGAGCAGAAGTCATTTTTTTACCGCAGTTCTTTTTGAACTGCGGTATCTTTTTTTATGTGTTACATAAGCTTATAAAAACAGGCGTCATGCTTTTGATACAAAGCCTTTTCGCAGAAGGGGGATAAGTATTCCGCCAATGGAGTTGCCAAGGGACATTATAATAAGGTAGCCAAAGGCTTTAATGCTCCATAAGTCTGCTATGGTAAAGAAATACATATTAGCGACGCAGTGTTCAAAGCCACTGAGGATAAAGACCACAACGGGGAGAAATATTGCAAGTATCTGTCCCGCAGGGTTTTGGATAGTTTTATAGCCGTCTGCGGCAACGAACATAAGTATTCCGCAGAAAAATGATAGGATAAAAACGCTTGTGATATTATCCCCAAGCTTTATATTGCAAAGCTCTGTGGCTTTGTCGCTTATGGTGGATATGCGTGTTTGGGTAATAAGCAGGGCGGAGATGACGGCTCCTGCAAAATTGCCCAGCCATATCAGACAAAGCTCACCGAGATAAGAGGGTTTGTTTTCAACTGCATAGCCGACTTTTCCTGTGAAGAGATCAAAGCCGAAAGACAGTATCACAAACAGTCCTATGCCGAAAAGAAACGCTCCCAGATATTTGTTAGGGCAGGAAAGATAGACTGTTCCGCCTATGGCTATCGCCACGCCTGTGAGCAAAGAACGCAGAAATATGTCGATAATTTTTTTTCATGTAAATTCTCCTATAACTTTTTTGTGACAAAGCACTGTGTTATTATACTATATTATAATGGCTGTTTCAACAAAAAAGTGGCATTGTTTACACTTATTTTGATTTTTGTTTCCAAGTAAGCCATGGGTAACATGAGCTTTGTGACATATTTCTTGTGATATTTGAGATATGCAATGTGAAGAATAGTCAGAACAGATCCAGCATACTGTCGAGATAAATTTGCTCTCTGACCTTTAGCTGATGTTCGGGTCTTGTCATATAGTAGAGCAGAAATTCAAGTATCAGGGCGCTTCCAAGGCTTCTGCCCTCTATTTTGAAGTTTGAAAATCCCATGGGGAGATAGGTGTTTTGGATATCCTCTATGCCGATAAAGGCAGGGCTTTCCATGGCTTTTGAAAAGCGGTAGCCCTCTGCGGCATTTGGTGCTTTGCAAACATGGTCGGGGCAGTTTTCACCGAGATTTTTGCGGCTGACGTTTTCATAGCAGTTTTTTCGGTCTGCACAGCCTACATAACAGCACTCGTTGCAAAGAAACTCCACTTTGTTTTTCTGCTCAGTGGTGAGATCGTAGAGTTTATCCAGGGCTTTGTTTAGGCGAAAGTCGGGGACTACATAGGAAAAATCGTCATTATCAAGCTCGTTTACAAGCTGAGAAAACTCGGTGAGGACTTTTGTGGTAGAGGACACAAAATAGAGGTGGGGATAATTCTCTTTCAGATATGAAAGAAGCAGGTCGGAGCATATTATCACGCCATTTTGTGGAAGCGGGCTTTGGGAAAACAGTCTGCAAAGGTCGTTGCACTTTTTGTCTGAAAGGTGTTCTTCTCTTAGCAGGGAATTGCTGAAGGTCAGCCGTGAGGAGATGTTATATTCTTTCATAAGGTCGAGGACTTCTCGTGGAGAATGTTCGCCAAAGCCTGCTCGTCCGCCACCCCATATACAGTCGGCAGGTGCGCCATAGACAGAGCCTATTTCGCACCAGTCATAGAAATAATCTCTATGGTCACGGAATATGGGAAGGAAAGCGGCGTAAAGGTCATAAAACTCGAAAAGCCCCGGCAGGTGGTAATATGCTTTATTGGTCATGTGGGGTCACCTCTTTTTTTATCATTATAGCATGGCGGGGGTGGGAAGTCAAAGTTATTTTTCCATTACTACTATCTTGTTTGAGATATTGCTCACAGGCTTTATCTTTTTAAGAAGCTTTGTTTTTTCATTCATATCCATTTTTCTTCCTCCTGCGGTGTCATCTGGCTAGTTGTGACTAACTCGTTTTTTTATAATAGCATATTGAGGGGAAATGTCAACAGAGGTGGGGCGGATAGGGGAGTTGGGGCAGAAAAATACCGATACAGGGGAGCTGTATCGGTGGATATATCTGAAGTTAGTTATTGTTATATCAATAATCTCCCAATATCATTAGAATGTCTTTACCGTATTTTAGGCATTTGGCATCACCAAAGCCTTTTATTGATTTTAGTTCTTCTAAAGTTTGAGGATTAGTTTTTATTATCTCTTCAAGCTGAGCATTATTAAAAATGAAATATGGCTTGATTTTTTCCTTAACACTTTGTTTGTAGCGATAGTCTTTTAATGCTTTATATACAGGTGAATTTTCAATGCTGTCAAAATATGTGTTTTGAATTGGCTCTTCCTTTACAGTAACTGTTTTTTCCTCATTGACTTCAAGCTGATATTTGGCAGTATAGTCAGTAGTATTTGGAATGCTGCTTTGCAGAAAGAAATCAGCCAATTCTTTCATTTGCTTATCTGACATATTTTCGTTTCGGCTTTCGTCATTCAGTCTTTTTATATAGCTGTTAAGTCCGTCAACTTTAACTATCTTGGATTTTATATCCTTAGGTGCATACTTCATGTCAATTATAGTTTTTGGATTAGCTAAAACAACTACTGACTTATATGTATCGTCAAAATAATGTTCAAAAATAGCCTTGGTGAGTAAGCCTTTAGTGTTTCGACGCTTTTCTTTTAGCATATCCAAATGACGCTGATTTTGAGTTATAGGGCTATATATACCTTCTTTATGATAGCGTTTTCCAAATTGAATGGTTCTAGTGAAATCTCCCTGATTATTAACAGTAATATTTCCATAGAGGTTTTTGCACTCAATTATCAGTATCACTTTTCGTGTGATTACTATATAGTCTATCTGCGTTGTAAGTCCATTTTCTTCAAAGAAAATATCGTGAAGAATATACATAGGCATATGACTGTTTTTCAGCTCAAACATCAATGCCTCTTCGCCTTTTATGCCATAGTAAACAAGTTTTTTGTCCTGTTCTATTTGTTCCTTGACACTTTCAGGTGCAAGCTTTGAATAAAAGTCCAGCTGCTCAAGTTGTTTTTTCGCACTGCTGTCCTCTTTTAGTACCACAGGTTCACGAAGTTTATCAAATAATCCCATATAATTTTCCTCCGATAGTTTTTTAGATAGTGTTATTATACCATATTCCGTATGTCATTTCAAGTATTTTACTTTGCAATGTGGTACAATTATTGTAGTACTACACAGATTAAAAGGGCTTGACTTTGAGGGCTGTTGAAATATTGCGGATAATGTGATATACTGTCAATAAACGAAATACCGCAGCAACGATAGGACGGACAATGTGCTTGTCAGGGTTTCTTCTTTCGCAAGGCTAAGTGAGGCTTATCCTAATTATTTTGCGGATATAGGGGAATTTGTTGGCGTTGTAAAGGGGTACTTGAAGTGAGACACATTACAGAGGTGACGGCAAAATGACATACCATTATTATGGCGACAAAAATGCTGATATTGTTCTTATCCAGCCTGTGGGCGACCATGATCTGCCTGAGATAGAAAACGAGGTGGCAGAGATAAAAAAGCTCACGAGTGTGGATTTTCAGCTTATTGCGGTGAAGGTCGATGATTGGAACGATGAGTTATCGCCTTGGAACGCTCCTGCGGTATTTGGCAATGAGGGCTTCGGCAATGGAGCGGAAGACACTCTGGCGGAGATATTAACGCTTTGCTCGGACAAGAGCAAGGATTATTACATTGGCGGATATTCTCTGGCAGGGCTTTTTGCCTTGTGGGCGGCGTTTCAAACGGAGAAATTTTCAGGCGTTGCGGCGGCTTCTCCGTCGGTGTGGTTTCCTGATTTTGTGGGGTATATGAAAGAGAATAAGATAAAATGCGACGCTGTTTATCTCAGCCTTGGTGACAAGGAAGAAAGGACGAAAAATGCGGTCATGTCAAAGGTGGGCGACTGTATCCGTGAGAGTTATGATTTGCTGACGGGGCAGGGTATCGAATGCGCCCTTGAATGGAACAAGGGCGGGCATTTTAAAGAGCCTGCTTTGCGGACAGCTAAGGGGTTTGCTTGGGTGATGAACGGAAAATAGGGGAATGGCAATGGACAGGGAAAAATGTAAAACAGGCTTATGATATCGCAAAACTAAGAGACAGGTCGATCAAGGAAACAAAAGAGACAAAATATTTTGACAACGCATCTATTGGCGTACTTCCAGAGATCATTACGGAAAATAATATTGTTGTTGTAAGCTCCAATAATGGTGCAGTGCAGAATATCGTAAATGAACTTCCACTTACCAAGAAACAAATCGACCAAAAGTTTGTTGAGAAGCTTAAAGGTGCTGACTATTTTTGCAGTATCGCTCTCAAATAAAGCCCGTACTCACAATGGATTCAAACATTCTGAATATGCTTAGAGAACATTTTGGAGTGACTGAAAAATATTTATCAAATTCCGCATCAACGCAGACATTGACTGAATGTTGCCGCTATCCGTGCAAAAAAAGAATTTTATATTGTTGGAGATAAAAAATTATATCTGAATTGCGGCGCTGATACGCTGTTTGGTGGGCTTTTTGCGTGGCGGAACTTCTAAATTTGGGATTATAGCATGGCGGGGGTGGGAAGTCAAAGTTATTTTTCCATTACTACTATCTTGTTTGAGATATTGCTCACAGGCTTTATTTTTTTGAGCAGTTTGAATATTGGGATAAACTCCGCCATTCCCTCGACGAGGCTGTGGTCTTCAATGTGGCGGAAGTTCGGGAGAAGCTTTGCAAGCTCTTTGCCGTCCTTGACGCCCCATGTGAATTTGGCTTTGCTGCCCTCGATCGACTTTTCTTTCATACGCTTTACCATAGTGGGGCTCATCGTCTCGACCAATACTGTGACGTGTTCAAAGCGTTTGTTTATGACATCAAAAATCTCCTTTACGTCCTTTTCGGAAAGGTACATAGTCAGACCCTCGATAATGACGATAGCAGGGGCATCGTACTCGGTTATTTCTCCGCTCCAATCGTCCATGGCGGACATTGCTATCTGGGATATCTCGCCTGATTCAGGGAGAAGCTTTTCTCTCACGGCGATAGTTTCGGGCAGGTCGAGGTTATACCAATGGGAATAGCCGTTCATTCTGTAACAGCGTGTATCAAGTCCGCAGGCGATATTCACCACCACTGCGCCTTTGTTTTTTGCAAGATACTTGTTCGTAAGCTTATCGAGGACTATTGTCCTTGCCACAACGCCACTGTGCATTGCTGAGTCCTTATCGGCAAGTGAAAAATCATAGTTTATCTTATCTATTATCTCCACGGCTTTTGTATCTTTTATCGCACCCCTTGTTTTGGTTTCCTTTGCACGGGCATACACGGTTTGAAGCATAGTTTCAGGCACGCCTGAAAGCTTTGGTTTTACATTCATATCCATTTTTCTTCCTCCTGTGGTGTTATTGAGATAGTTGAGACTAACTTGCTTTTTTATTATAGCACATTGAGGGGGAAATGTCAATAGAGGTGGGATGGATAGTGGCGTTGGGGCAGAAAAAATACCGATACAGAGGGGCTGTATCGGTGGTTTTGTTACATCTTGTCAACATAAAACTCCCTGTCAGTTTCAAAGCAGTATGCGCACAGCCGTCCACCTGAGGCACAGCCACAGTCTATGGCTATGTGTCCGTTGGCTTTGTAGGCTTCGGGTCTGCCGTGGTTTGGGATATTGGCGGTAGGGGTGTGACCTGTCACAAGGAAAGCATTCGGGTCGCTGAAATAGCGTTTTGAATAGTCGGCACGCTCCCAGATAAGCTGGTGGAGGGTATATTCATCAAGGGGCTTATCCTCGCTAAATCCCCCAAGACCTGCATGGGTGAGGACAAAACGTTTGCCGTTTATGGTGATATCCTCATACATTGAGAAGCTTTTGAGAAACTCTATAAAGTACACACGGTCGGCTTTGGAGAGGGAGATAAATTCGCTGAAAGTGGGTTTTCCTCCGCTGGTGAGCCAATCTATCAGGTCTAGCCGTTCGTCTTTTGTAAGCTTGCTCACATCATTTTTTATAAGGTGGCGGAGATTGATATAGGCAAGGTGTTCGTGGTTGCCGAACAGCGGGATAACATTATCACGAGTCATGATATCATTATAGATCTCCATAGGCTTTTCGCCCCTGTCGCAGATGTCACCTAGGATATAGAGGGTATCGTCCTCAGAAAAGTTGATTTTTTCGAGAAGCTTAATATACTCCTCATAACAGCCGTGGATATCAGATATTGCATATGTCATAAAAGCACCTCGCTGGGTTTTGGGTCGGGTTTCTTGTCTATTCTATTATAACATACTTAGGGGTAAAATTGGGGAGGTTTGAAAAAAATTTTTACCCATTGGCATAGAGTTCGCTTCAAGCTGTATAATGGGGATAAAATTAAAGGAAGTTGAGTAATAGTAACCGTTAAATATTCCGCACACTACCCGACTTTGCCACTAAAAAATGATAAAATGGGTAGAATATGCAACTGTCCAAAAATTGTTACCACAAATCTTAAAAAATATGGTATAATATCAGAAATACAGTTTGGAGGTGTGATTATGGAATCTGGAAAAAACAACAGAAACAAGGAAATGCTTGACGATTATATAGTCTACAAGCTGACAACAGAAAACAGCTCTCAGCATAGTTCGTTCAATCTCAAAGGAATCGTTGTCGCTGTGTTGATCATCATAGGGATAGCCATGATCTATGATGCCCTGCGCCCCAAATGCGCACACTCAGGCTGTGACAATACTCCTGAAGAAGGCAGCAGCTACTGTTTGATACATGACCCTAAGTATTACAATAATAAGAACAGCTATACTCCAGCATTCACAACTGCTACAACATCACGTCCGAAAACCACTACAGCAAGTAGTTCAGCTACCAGAGCTACCCGTAAGAATACCAATAAGACCTCAACCAGTAAATCTGCTGAGTATGATGCTCATGATTATGACGACCCAGAGGATCTCTATGAGGATCACTATGATGATTTCTATGATTACGAGGATGCAGAGGATTATTGGGAAGAGAATAATTGACTCTTTTTTCATACAAGAATAAGCACAAATGCAAAAGACGTTCCATTTGGATAAAATGAAACGTCTTTTGTTTGATAATAGTTTTATCGTAGTCCTATAAACAGGAGAATGTAATGTCTACATGACTGACGGATAAATCTGTGAGATATTGTCCCGTATATTCTACTTTCTAAAATCTCTGGGACTGCACCCGTAGGCTTCTTTAAAGGCTTTTGAAAAATAGCTGTGATCGTCAAAGCCGCAAAGCCCACAGATAGCATTTATCGAGTCAGATGTGTTTTTTATCATATATGCCGCATTGCGCAGACGATAATTTTTTAGATATTCAAACGGTGACTGTCCTGTTATGTTCTTAAAACACCTCAGCACTTCGCTTTTGCTGACAAATGCCGCTGACGCCAGTAATAGGTAATGGAGAATAGTCTTAATAGGAAAGTGTATATCAATATAGTTTTTTTATGTGGGTTCGGTATAGCTTTAGGCTATGACTAAGATTTTAGGTACAACACCTAAATGACCTGTCCGTAATTATCCGAGCGAAGATAAGCCCCAAAGGCAGAGCTAGTATTATCAGCAGAGCAGACGCAAGCCATGACGCAGATGTTTCAAGGGACATGACGCCCAAATTATAGAAAGCCTTGTAAAGATATAATCCCGGAACCATTATGACTATGGACGGAACGGTTATGGATATTCTCGGATAGCCCACATACTTTTTCAGCAGCGAGGCGAGTATGCCTGCGGTGAATGCCCCCACAAACGCAGCAGCTGCCGGAGGAAATGAAACAAGGTCAACAAGTTCCAATCTCAGAGTGTTTGCAAGTGCACCTATAACTGCCGCAGAGGCTGCAAGCTTGACAGGGCTGTTGAACATAACGGAAAATCCGAAAACCCCGCAGAAACTTGCCGCAAGTCTGAACAGTATGAACTGCCATAAGGTAAGGTGCAGAGGCAAAAAGTCCATTGGCGTAAGGTGCAGGATAAGTGCCATTAACCACGCCGTCATTGTGGCTACAATTATAATGATGAGGGCGTAGGTCAGCCGCTCGATGCCCGAACGCATATCGAGCTTTGAAAGGTCTATGCCGCTTGTGATGAACGGAAAACCAGGTATAATAAAAAGCATTGCACATATGTAGCCTGCCTCATGCTGCATTTTTATATTGAAAAGTATTTTCGCAAGTTCAAACAGCCCTGCATATGAAAGGCACGCCGCCGATACTGAGGCAACTATTCCAAGCACAAGGGTAAGGTGGTGCTTTGTGAATTTGCTCCGCACATAATTGCCAATGCCTGCACCGAAAAATGCACATATCATCTCGGTCAGTCCACCGCCAAGCAGGAATGTGAACGCTCCGCAGGCAAGTGCCGCCGCAAGGCCCAAAACAGGCGGCGAGTAAAGTCCGTGTATCTTTTCGATATCGTCAAGTTCATTGTGGACCTGTTCGCAAGTCAAACTATCGCAGCGGCCGACAAAATCGTTGATGAAATTTTCAAGACGTGTTAGCTTTGAATTGTTTACTCCCGTGTTAGTAAGGCAAAGAGACTGCGAAAAGCAAGCCTCGCCGTCAAAACAGGTGTAGTTTATGGACATAAGCCCGATATCTGCTGTGCAGGTCAGTCCCATACATTCCGACATGGTGTTCATGGAACTTCTCACACGCCACGCTCCCGTTCCGCAGGAGAGAAACATCATTCCCACCCTGCCTATAACAGAGGCTTTTTCTTTTAGGCTTGCCTTTGATACTGGCTCGTCCTTTTCGGCGTCTGTGAAATCGTGCCATGGGATATCCATGTGATTTTTCTTAACTATAGTTTGTGACATTCAGTATCACTTCCGTTTTTAAAGATCAAGGCTGTCTGAGCCTGCTTTTTTCATCATTTCCTCACGGCAGGCAAGCACAATGCCGTCTATCTCGCTGAGGTGCATGAGCATTTTCTTTTCAAACTGATGAACAGGCAGTAAAACGCCGATCTCATCAAATGATTTTCCAGCCTTTTCGCCTGTTTCTTGTCCGTAATAGACCATTGCAGTTGGGGCAGTCTGCTGTATCTTGTGGAAAGTATTCCATATAACATCATAGGTCTGAGCCTCGGAAAGTCCAAGCTTTACAGTGTCAGGCAGGGCGTAAAGTATAAGCACGCCACGTCTTTTGTCAACACGCTTTTCCTTAATGTTCATTCCGTCGGTATAGACCCTCATAAGGTCATATCCGTCTGCAAGATAAAGCTTTGAACGTGGTGCACAGCTGTGGTTTTTGTACACATCACGAAATTTCTCGAACTCATGCTTTGTGACAAGCTTTTTCTTTTCTTCAATGACATCGCCTTCAGGGGTCGTAAGGAGTTCAGGATTTTTTCCGGCTTTTCCGTGAAAACGCTTTGGTATAAGGTATGCCTCTCTCAGCAGATCGAAAAGACTTCTTCCACAAAGCTCCAGCAGAAGTGCACTTATATCACCGTTCGTATATGCGGTCAAAAGCACCTGCACAAGATGTTCTGGGTCAGGATCGGTCTGCATATCGTCGTCGCTAAGGTGATCGTAAAGCACGTTGCTGAGCCTTTGGCAAGCTCCTTCCGATGCCATTATCCTTGAAAAAAACTGTTCGACTTCATTTTCTTTTGGCAAAACTGTTGGCATATTATTATCTCCTTTCATGTATGTCATATCTCAGCATTTGCAAACATATTACACTTTTTCAGTATCATTTTTTGTATCTCTGTAGCGGCGGCATTGAGTTTTTTGTCTGCATTTTCTGCAAGAACGATGCTCCTCTTTGGAAACTCTTCATCAGTTTTCAGAATATAAACATCGCCGCTTTGTGCCATTGGTTCAGGTATAAGGCCTATGCCAAGGTTGCTTTTCACAAGCGGCATTATCTGATCGGCAGTTGCGACCTCTATATCCGGCTGAAAATCTATTCCATGCTGGAAAAAGAAGTCGGAATAGAAATCATATGTCCTTGTGTTTCGGTTAAGTGATATTATAGGGTGGCTGCAAAGTTCCTCAAGAGTGAGCGTTCGCTTTGCAAGATCCTTTAGCTTTGTGCTGCATATGATAAGTTCACGGAACTCTCTGAGTTTATGAAAATTCAGCGAGCCCTCTGTGCTTATCGGCGTTGTTACCACAGCGAGGTTTGCAATGCCGCTTTTGAGAGCAGTCAGTGCCTGAGGGGTTGAATGGTTCAGCAGCTTTATTTTTATTCCCGGATATCTTTCATGGAACTCATTGAGAAGTGGCAGCATAACGCCGTGAAGTGCGGTCTCCGTCACACTTATGGTGACAGTTCCGCTTTGCAGGTCGTTGGCTTTTGAGATCTCATCTTCGCCCTCTGTAATAAGTTCCACCGCCTTTGAGATGTGCTCGTAAAGTATCTCTCCCTCAGGGGTAAGCGTGACGCCGTTTTTCATTCGATTGAAAAGCGTGCAGCCAAGTTCTCCTTCGAGTATTTTTATCACCCTTGTGATATTAGGCTGATTTGTGAGCAGCACTTTTGCCGTTCTTGAAAAGCTGCGGTTCTTTGCGGCATAATAAAATATCTTATAATATTCGTAATTTATATTCACTTTATCACTTTCTTGCTATATCAATATTTTATATCTTGCATATAAATTATATATTCTGTCTCTTATACACATCTCCGAGCCCACGAGACCGATCAGTATCTC